>MDTC01206853.1_pt1 | contig 21935 bp, 25 predicted proteins | sample 811181 | NCBI WGS metagenome assembly MDTC01 (sample SAMN05326644, study PRJNA326480) | marine metagenome | isolation source: seawater | place: Pacific Ocean: North | collected 2011 | reverse complement strand
CGGCTTCCTCTTCGGCTTCCTCTTCGGCTTCCTCTTCGGCTTCCTCTTCGGCTTCCTCTTCGGCTTCCTCTTCGGCTTCCTCTTCGGCCTCCTCTTCTTCGACCTCATCTTCGGCTTCCTCTTCGGCCTCTTCTTCGTCACTACTCTCAGTCCTGCGATCTAATTGCTCATCAATTACATATGTAATATTTTTACCATTTGTAGTGGGCGGAGCAACTTCTTCAACTTCATCATTGTGAAATAATTTGCGGGGGACAACACCCGAAACAATATCCGTGTTGACATTTACATTTTCATCTACATTAATGGTGAGATTAGGTTCAACTTTCACTGGAGCTCCCTCGCTCCGCATGGTCACCTGTCTGATAGGGGTGCAGTCAATATTGGCGGTTGCAGATACAGCAACGTTAGAAGTGATATGCTGAATTACACTATTAAGGGCTTCATTTTTACGCTTCAAATCTCTATTTTTTTGCTTCAGTATATCATTTTTACGAATGAGCTTCTGCACAAATGGCAAGCTCATCACAATTTGTTCGGGCACCTGGAAATCTCTAGACGAGGGCATAATGTTGTAATATAATACCGCGTTCTTTTTGTATCGTTTGTAAATCAATTTTCTACAAACAATAGGTTCTCACGTATTATTCCACCGACGAATACTGTATATTCTCGCGCATTTGGCTGTAATGCGGTTCGGGGATCTCAATTTGGTACGAGTGTTGTTTATTTTCTTCAATTTCAGCAATATGATATTCACCAATATTGTATTTTCTTACAAACTCTTCCAGTTGGTTTTTGATATTGTTATTACGAATTACCTCACCATTACAGTTCATACGATTTCCGAAACGAGCAATCATTACCTTCTCGTGCGTTCCTGGTAGCTCACATACGGTCCAAGTATTGTGAAAAGTCTTTGAGAAAAGTTGAGAGCAAATAGAAGACATTTCTGCGTGTGTTGATATACCGATATATTTTTATATCAATTACAAATCAATTTTCTACAATTCCATTACCGAATGCCAGTTCGCATCTAAATAATCATTTACTCGCTCATGATTATTTGGAAAAATCACATTGTTGTCATGGTCACGATTTAATATAGCAGATACATACGAACATTTATTATGAGATAAAACGTGTCCAGCGCACAACGTTTTTATTATGGACATTTCTAGTGGCGTCACATTATCAACAAATACCATACTGACGTTTGGGTATTCAATTTCGTCCAATATAACTTCCGCATAATATTGGTCTTGCACTTCACAAAACATCAATAATTTTACCGGCAATACTGGTTTCTTGCTATTCAATATATTTTGTATCGCCCCCACGTAATATTTTTTGGATAATGTTTTACAATCCAAGTCTACGGTGATGGGACAACAATAGTCATAATAGTCTTTATATTTTTGAAACATGCTGTATTGCAATTTTTCAAAATCCATCATACTATGAATGTCGTGTAAATAATCTCGATATGCAACAATGGACGTGTCAGATTGTTCATTAAGACGGTGTTCATCATTCGTTATGATAGTAGCAATTTGATATTGACTCAGTCGACTGATTATTGTGTGCCAGAACCACTGTTCTCTAATTGTTTTCGGCGTATCTGAAACAATGTACAATGTGATTTCTGTAGTGGTATCACTTTTTTGTAATAGCTTTGCTTTCGTGACAATTGCACTCATTATAGTAAGTAATATATTGTCCGAACTATCATCTACTTTGCATATAAATGTCATAATACTATACCACTTATATGATTTGGTCTTTAGATACGTTATAATATGTTTTTTAAGCGCGCTTAATTTACGTATTATTTCATACCGAAGCGCTCCTTCATGATAGTTGTCTTACTGGGTCCCTTGGCGGTTTCACTTTGACGTTTCACTTTGTATACGCCAGTATTCGTTTGTTTTTTCATTATAGTTCCGGTTGACGAAGCATGGTCTTCCGTATCTTCGTGTAATTCTGGTAGTATTCTTGTCATTGGTTTATCAATTACTAATAAAATATGATCTGAGTTAAGTAGCTTACGATATTCTTGAATACTCAGATTTCCATAAAACTTATCTAGTAAATAATGTGGGTCTGGTGCAGGACGAATATTACGGTCATAATTATACACTTTTCCGTATACCTTGTTCAGCAAGTGATATCGTTCAAACTTGATAGAGTCATCGATATTCTCTTTCATTAAAAAAGCCGACGCGCATTCTGGACGACAAAATGAACCGTATCCACACACTTCACCTTCAACTTCATGTCTCGGAATATAACAAGGCGGATTGTCATATTCGTATGTGCACCAAAAACACGCAGACTTCTTGTCGTGTTGTTGTCCTTTATACAGCGAGATTTTCAATTCTTTTAATTTAAGATTAAGCTCTTTGTTTGAAACATTCATTTCTTGACCAGCATCATTGGTGCTTACATTATTTTCTTGCTTATTATAACATTCAATGCACAACGTTCCACGAAATAATGCTCCAGGTTGTATTTTACAACAACTCGTGCATACATTATTGCTAGTCGCGGCATATTCTTCGTTTGCATAAGCATATTCATTTTTATTGTCTTTATTTATGTAATCATATTGCATCTTGGTATCGTCTTGATACGCCACTAAATGCCGTTGTAAGTCAGGATTATATTCATGCGGATCGCCCTTTGCCGCTGCACTGCAGTCGGGCTCTTCAATGTCTTTTAACGAACACTTCAAATGCAAAATAACATTCGATACCGGTTTTGTAGAATGCTGCGATACATCAGGTTGAGGAATGATTTTACCTCCTTTCGGTTTACGACCGCGTTTCTTAGGAGGAGGCGTTTCTTCAATAGAAAACTCTAAGTTTGGTGGCCGATTATCATCAACCGTATTTTGTTCCGGCTGCACTTCTAATGCTGGTTTTGCCTTGGTTGCTCGTTTTTTTCTAGGGGCCTTTGCTTCTACCATTATAAATATGAAACTGTAATACAAATTAACGATTTATCGGTTTATATTGTTTTGAAAATGTTTTACGACATAGTTTTTGTATAACACTTGCGACACAATGGAACGTAATTATCGGAACCAATTACAAGTTGTGCGGTTTCGTTTGTCACGCGATGTGAGAATATAGCCGCCCCGTCGCAATATTTACAGTTGGAACGCAATTTGGTCACTGTATCACAATATGGTATTAGATCCAACAATGAACCGAACTTACGGCGAGTAAAATCGCCATCTAGACCACATACATATACTTTTTTATGATGGCGTTCTACTAATGCGAGAACCACATCAAATATGTCGGGAAAGAACTGTCCTTCATTAATAAGAACCACATCTGTATTCGCAATTGTTCCATTTTCCAACAACGGCGCGAGCGTTTCACATTGGACACATGGAATCATTTTTCGGTCATGCGTAGATATCATTTTGTCATCATATCGTGTATCTTTCGCAAAGTTTATAGCAATGACCTTCATATTCTCTTCCACAAACTGATGGTAGAGTTCCACAATTCTGGTGGTTTTGCCAGAAAACATGGGGCCTAATATAATTTCTAAATACATTGTGTGATTTTGTATGTACAATATTAACACATATACATTAATCAATTTTTACGTAAAGATATTAGATGTAACAATATACACATAAGTAAAATGAACGACACTATACCCTGGGTTGAAAAATATCGTCCAACCGAGTTTGATGATATTGTGCTGAGTCCTACAAATAGACTATTATTCGAACAAATCATAAAAAAACAATATTTCCCTAATTTATTATTTTATGGCCCACCCGGAACCGGGAAAACCACGTCCATTATTAATTTGATTAATAAATACAATCAAACCTATAATAAACACAGCAAAGGACTTATTATCCATTTGAATGCATCAGATGAGCGCGGTATTGATATTATACGCAATCAAATATTGCAGTTTGTGAAAACTACGGGATTTTTCAATAATGGAATCAAGTTCGTCATTTTGGATGAAGTGGATTATATGACAAAGAATGCCCAATATGCATTGAAATATTTATTACAATCATATACATCATCCAAAGTCCGTTTCTGTCTGATATGTAATTATATAAGTAAGGTGGAAGAATCGCTCAAAAACGAGTTTGTTTGTTTCCGCTTCAATCAGCTACCCAAGTTGAAAATACAAGAGTTTATTATGAACATTGTTCACAAAGAGGGACTGAATATGAGTCCGAGTGCCGTAAACATAGTCCAAGATTTGTTCAATTCCGATATACGGAGCATGATTAATTTCATACAATCCAATTATCAACATTCCATGCAGACGACTAATATTTTGACAAATGAAGTATGGGAGCGTATTCACACAATGATACAAGACAATATAATTGTTACCGAAACCGAGACGAATATTACATGTGTGCTTGATTATATGCATGATATTAGTGTTAGATATAATACCGATAAAAACGCCCTCGTGAAAAAGTATTTTAATTATATTATTCGGTGGAAACCCGAAATTGTGTCAAATGAGTTTTTACATATAGGTGAAAATATAATGCATACCGAGACAGTGGAGTTTGATGATTTATTGGAATACATGTGTATAGAACTGCATGAATATTACGATAGAATAACGAAAAATTGATTGACACTCTTATATATTTTTGAATAGACATAAAGAGCTTTATACTCCTATTATAGAGTAATAATAAAATGACAAATGTTGATGATGAATGGGAACGTTTTATGATGAGCCAGAATGGTATCGGAACTGAAACGAGCGAAGAAATATTTTCATCAGGTGCTTCCGCAGCAAAATCTTCGTCTGAAACTACGGATGGAATACCCACTGAAAATACTGATGCGATAGCAGAATGCGAAGAACTGTATATATCTACCAAAACAAAAGTCCTATTTTTGAACCATCCAATACCGATACAAACCATATTTTGGAAACTCCCTGTAATTAAATATTCATCGCAATCCGACGGCATCATAAAAAAACAGATGAAAATTGTGTCGAATACACCAGAGGAGTTTGAAGAATATATGGAAAATATAAAAAATATAGAGTATTATGTAGAAAACATTGTAAAACAAGTGAATAATCCTACTGCGCGTCGCCTGAAATACAAAGATGAACGCAAGATTACAATTGGAATGTCCAAAAAAGACATTATGAACTGTCGCGGCAAAACAAAAAATGCTTTTTACAATTGTTTTGCGATTATTCTCCGGTTCTGGTTCAACAATGAATATAAAGAAATCCACGTCAAAATATTCAATACGGGCAAGTTAGAAATACCCGGTATTTTAAATGATGCTATTTTAGAAAAGGTTAGCACGATGATAATAGATATGTTGCGACCATATATGTCGGACCAGTTACAATACAATGATATGGATACCGAGGCAAATGTATTAATTAATTCCAATTTCAATTGCGGATATTATTTGAACCGCGATAAATTGTATGCTATATTACGACAGAAATACAAAATAGAAACATCGTATGAGCCGTGTAGTTATCCTGGTATCAAATGTAAGTTTTATTATAATAATGAACAACCAATGACGAAAGAAACGCAGAGCGGGCTGGTTTATGTAGGTGACCGTGACCAGACAATGACCGAACTTAATGATAATAATAAATATACGGAAGTGTCGTTTATGGTATTTCGCACAGGTAGCTGCTTAATAGTGGGCAATTGTAAAGAAACCACATTACGATTTGTGTATTCATTTATACGCGACATGTTTGAAAATGAGCGACCAAATATATACGTACCGAATAACAATACTGAAGTGCGTGAGAAAAAGAAGAAAATACGCAAAAAGACTGTTATATTTACACCGGAATATTATAAGCGGATTTATGAAGTTTCTAGAATATCATAGAAACGGATCAACAAAATGGATCAAAATAAATTATTTTTTATTGGAAGAACAACTTAAAGCGGAATAGTTAATCATATAATATTGGATAATTTCATATTATGTCATCTTTTAATGATCAACCGAATAGTGCAAGTGGGTATCGCCTACCCGAAAATAATACGTTACAACATGCTGCCAAGTTGTCGGTAGTAGAAGACAAGCCCATCATGATGGACTACTGGACCAGTTCTTTGGATAAGAGTGCGCTGATCGGTATCAAGGAAGACCAGGAAAAGTTGTTGGTAAAAAGTGAGGAAGAGTATACTAGTCCCGTATCGAAGATTTACAAGGTCGGAAAAGAGTACATCATTATGACCGAGAACTCAATTTATTTGGTGGATGTGGAAATCCCCACAAAACGTATTAGTTCGTAATCCAATATATTTTAGGCATCTATACTATATTGGATTGTTGATAAATGGCAAAAGCGACAGACAAGAAAGTTAGTGACAAGAAACCGGCCGATAAGAAGACGACCGGCAAAGTAACTGCGTATTGCTTAAAATGCAAGAAAAAGGACCAAGAAATGAAAAATCCTAAGATGATTACGATGAAAAACGGAAGAAAGGCAATGAAAGGACAGTGTGCAAATGCAAAATGCGGAACAAACATGATGAAGTTCGTTGCAAACTAATGTGATACATAAATCCACATCATATTCGAATACACAATATTTCAATATGATGACTACAAAAAGTCCAACTCGGCAATGCGCGCGATTTTCTCTGCATCAAGTGTGCTAGGGTATTCCACTTCAAACAATATCACCATATTACCAATGCCACTGTTCTTATGGATTCCCATATTAGGTATCACTTTTTGATATCCGGGACATATTACCATATGTGTAGCGCTATTTTGAATACGGAACCGTTTCCCATTCAAATGATTTATATCAAATGAAAACTCGGTCAATGCTTCCTTCAAAGAAATCTTCTTCGACATATGCAAATCTAAGCCTTTTCTCGTAAACATATCGTGCGGCAAAACATTAACGATTAAATGAATGTCTCCCGCTTGCCCATCAACGATATTTCCCTTCCCTTTCAATAACATTTGTTCCCCATTCTCTGTACCCCTAGAAATATTCACCACAATCTCCTCTTTTTCTTCGCGACGTTCTCCCTTCTCCACAATAGTTCTCTCAAAATGTATAGTAATATCCATTCCAGAATAACATTGCTCCAATGTTATATCAATTTTAGTCCGAACTGCGGGCGGCGGACGCGCGGTTCGGAACGTCTGCGTAAACACACGACCCCCATTCGACGACGAGTGAAACACATGAACACCATTACCGCCCCTGCTATTAAACATCATATTGAAAATATCATTCATTTCGCCAAAAGGGTGTCCTCCATGAGAAACCCTCGCCCCACCCCGGTCACCATATTTCAACTTATGGTCATATTCGGACCGCTTGCTTGTTTCCCCCAAATATTCATATGCCTCGTTTATTTCGGTCATTTTCTTTTTCGCATCTTCGCTGTTATTACGGTCGGGGTGATATTGCAATGACATTTTGCGATACGCCTTCTTGATTTCTCCTTCGTCCGCATCTTGTTTTACACCCAATGTTTCATAAAAATTAGTCATATATTGAGAACCTAATAAATATCTATATGTTTTGGTGAGTAAAAAACATAAATGTAATTCACCTTTATAGTAAATGACTCGCCCTACATTTATACATACATACAAACCGTATACAATCAAGGATTTTAGTAACCATACAGATTTCACTGACCTATTGTATTCATTAGTGGACATAGACCAACTTAATTTATTGTTCATTGGAGAACCAAATACAGGAAAAACGACATTATTGAATGCATTAGTACGTGAATATTATCAATTATCCGCGGAAGACCGCCTACCCGAAAACAATATACTGCATGTAAACCAATTGAAAGAGCAGGGCATTCAGTATTTTCGCAATGAAATGAAAACATTTTGTCAATCGAGAACATTATTGTTCGGAAAGAAGAAAATGGTTCTCATAGATGACATTGACAGTATCAATGAACAGAGTCAACATGTATTCCGCAATTATATTGATAAATACCGTGACAGTATCCATTTCATATGCATGTGTACCAACGTGCAAAAAGTGGTTGAAAGTATCCAATCGCGCCTACATATTGTGAAAATACCTGCCCCAACCACTGCGCAAATCAGCGACGTAATAGAGAAAATCGCGAATACAGAAGGACTCGTAATCAATCCCGATGCGAAAGAATATTTGACCGCATTATCGGGAACGTCAATCCGCCCATTAATAAATCATATGGAAAAAATCTACTTATATGGAGAACCTATTACAAAAGACATATGTAGCGACTTGTGTTCTAGTATATCAGCCGCCCACTATGAAGAGTATTTCAAATATTTGATGCAAAATGAACTTCAAAAGGCAGTGAGCATTATATATACAATATATGATTATGGCTATTCGGTAATCGATATTTTAGACTATATGTTTTTGTTTATCAAGACGACGTCATTAATCGACGAAGAAACCAAGTATCAAATGATACCCATTGTATGTCGTTATATTACATATTTTCATAATATTCACGAAGATTGTATAGAATTAGCATTGTTTACAAATAATATGATAGAAGTGATACAAAAAACTTATGCATAATGTGTATATACATGAACTTTTTGAAACGCACTTTCAAGATTGGTAAAAAAAAGACAATAAAAAAGGTGCCCGATGTAGAAAGCCTAAAGGAAAAAGTCTCCATCCCAGTCACCGACGAAACAATCCAGACCAGCTTAGTATTACGGCAGGCGAAAACATATTTGGTCAATTTATTAGTATCGAATGGAGAAACATTGATAAAGATGAACCGCAATTGTTTCGACCAATATAATGGGATCCGAAGTGCAATACTAAATACAGACAAGCAGCTCGTATATTTACAATATTTACAACACGTGCGACAGACGGATCGTGTTCCTGGTGGTTATAGTCAAATAGATGTAGCATTGGAAGACCTCATACTAGCAAGCAAATATCAAGTAAAAACGTTTGAAAATATCGGTATTTATATAACAAAACAACAAGAATGCCTGCGTGAACTCTTACTGTCAACTATAAATATTGGCGAGAACAAAGAACAGTTGATATCATCTACGTCAAACGATTTAGAAAGCCAAGCAACTAAATACATCACTATTTTCAAACGGCTGGGGGATATTTTAGATAAAAAGTCAGAAGGGCTGGACCAGGCAGTAACATATAGCAGCCAAAAAGAAAATATATTCGATGCAAACAAAGAATGCCTATATACAATTGGTGTTGATACTTCATGGAAACGAATCCACCTTCTTATTTCATTAGAGAAGTCTTCGTGCAAAGAGGCCCATCATTTGAGCCAAGAACGAAAGAAGAGTATATCTTCCGCAATCATTTTGATCGAAACCCATATCAATACTCTCAACAAAAGTTTATCATACATAGAATTACAAAAATAGGCCTGTAATCACACATTGTATTGTGAAACATACAATAGAATTATTTAGACATTCCATTATATACAATACAATATATTCGAGAACATGTATGATCAAATATTCCGAGAAACCATACCAAACCAAATATTATTTGATTTGTTAGACAAAGTCTGTATAAAAACTGACAACTACTATTTATTTGATATGAATGCTTATCGTAAACTGGCGTATCACGAGTACATTCAGCCTTTCTGTCAAGACATACGACACTATTATTATTTGGGGAAACAATTTTACGTGACGCGAAAACAAACATACAAATCTTTTACCAATTTACTGCGACAAATATGCAAACGAAATGTAGTAATGTATGCAAAACAAATAGTGTACAATCGGTCCGAATACAATATACATTATTTAATCTATTACAAAAGTCTCTCTGCAAATATCTAAACCGAATATATACAACTGAATATTATGTTTAACAGTAAATATGTTGCCCATTATGCATTAGCGGTCGGTATTATATTTGTAGTGGCATCCATGTCTGATAAAATAAAAGGGTTTTATGAAACAACTTCTCCCGAAGATGAATTGATCCGCGACTATTTATTAAACGATTCGCCCTTATACGGAAATAACCGTCCAAAAATATGGATACATTCGAAATATGAAGTCAATTCTCGTAAGTGGAGAGATTTTCATTCTCGCAACACAACCGATTTGAACCAGCCTTATATTCATATGACGATCAAGTCCATTGTCAATCAATGTGGCGATGACTTCAATATTTGTTTAATTGACGACGAATCATTTAGCAAACTGCTACCCGACTGGGACATTAATTTGCCTACTGTAGCGGAGCCAATGAAAAGCTTGCTGAGAGAACTCGCAATGATGAAACTATTATACGTATATGGTGGTATGGTGTTACCAAATACATTTGTGTGTAGCGAGAACATGAAGCACTTATACGAAGAAATGACCGATGGAAATAAGCCGTTTGTATGTGAGGCTACCAACAAGTCGGTCAATACAATTGCTGGGACACAAGGACGAAAATACATGCCAAGCACATATATCATGGGCGCGAAGAAAAACAACCCAATTATTAAAGAATGTGTGGCATTTATTCAGGAGTTGGCAAGCTTCCCCCATTTCACATTGAAGAATGAGTTCATTGGTGCTATATCCCACAAATGTCTCGACTACATTGAAAAGGGACATATGCGATTGGTCGGTGGCGAATATGTCGGTATAAAAGACGCAAAGGGCAAACCCGTAATGTTAGAAGAACTATTGAGTGATACCCATATTCGCTTTAGTGACGACCTATTGGGTATTTTTATTCCGGGTGAAGATATTTTGAAGCGAAACAAATATAATTGGTTTTCAGTGATGCCCGCCGAGCAATTGTTCAATTCCGACATCATTATTGTAAAATATTTAATGGACGCGGTTCTCAACGATTCAATTGTATCATCCACACCATTTAAGAAATGTGTTGTCACAATATAATAACCACCGTTTACATATTTTATCTGCATAATATGTAAATGACTACACACTTGGAAGAAGTATCCATGACCTATGTCCAACATTTTCTATTTTCAGGCGCATTATCAATACGTCTATTTTTCGGTTCAATATGTGCATTGATACATGCCGTTTTTCCTGAAATGCTAATAACCAGTTCATCTGACCTAAGTGTAAAACTGAATGGGTTACTGCACGTAAAGAAATAATAATGAATAAAAAACATATAGAGCGTATAATAGTAACAATGCAACTGCATTATGGAAGACGCCCAAAAGATCCAATGTTCTCAAATGCTCACACAATTGATCGAAAAATACAACGATGATTCATATATGACAAACCGTATATATCAATATGTTATCAATCAACTTCCGACGGTTTTTGGTAATATGAAAAAGATGAATATTGAGCGTAATAACAGACATGCTACATTGACGAATGAGCAAGAATTATTTATCAACAATTTCATGAATAACAATCAATATTTTTATGTGCCTTCTACAGAACACTTCTTTAACTACGACGGTGTAAATTACCAACTCACCAATCAAGACGATATTTTATACGAAGTGCTTACCGGTATCAATCGCGGGCGCAGTTTATTGTCGTGGAAACAAAAAACAAAAATCAGTATCATGCGCCGCATAAAGGATATCAATTTATTAGACACCATACCGGAGTCAGAAACAATACAATCTGTAATTAAAACACTATATCCTTTTATGTTTTCCAGTAAAAAAGAAGCAAAGTATTTTTTGACTATAATCGGTGATAATATTCTAAAAAAGAACAACAACCTAACATATTTCATAGATATCAGTGCAAAAGAGTTTATACAAAAGTTCAATTATATATCACAATATTTGATAGGTGCACAGTTGTCACATACATTCAAACATAAATACCATGACCATTTATATGAGGATTGTAGAGTATTGAATATACTGGATAACGCGCGCGATGAAACAACGTGGTCAAATATTCTTTCACAGAATGCATTGAATATAATATGTGTTGCATGTCACTACTCAAACCGATATGGGAGTGCCGATGAATATTTGGGGACATGTAATGATAAAGACCTCGTAAATAAGGCGTTTTTCATTAAAAACATCAAACAAGATACATTGGTCGACAATTTCATTAGTGAATATTTGGATATTCCAGAGGATAAAAATATTGTCCAACAAGCCACATTAGAATTGACACGTGAACAACCTTCACCCGTACATGTTACTTGGAAAAACATGATGTATTTGTGGAAGCTTTATATTGAAAACTTGCGCATACCTTCTATTATATTTTCACAACCACTTAAAACAATTATGACAACCAGATTGGAAAAGTATTATGTAGAGGATACCGACACATTCGTTAATATTTGTAGTAGCCATTTACCGAGTATCCAGCAATTTCTGAACTTTTGGAAAGAATCAATATACATAGATGAAAACGAAACCGACTTTGAAATAGAAGAACTCCATATTTTGTTTAAGAAATGGTGTGAAATTAACAATGAATATCCATCGCATATCAACGACAAGCGCATTATCGACTTGATTACGTATTATTTCCCGATTGTAGAAATTGAGAAAAACAAATATTTATCAAAAATTAAATGCCATATGTGGGATAAACAAGCCGACATTCAAAATGCACTTGACGAACTGAAAGAAACTGTGCGCGTCAATGCTGGTGCATATGATGAAAATGTAGATCAAGCACAATTGTATTCGAACATTTCCGTATATGATGCATATACGTTTTATTGCACATATACATCGGGTCCAATGGCAAACTTGTCGCACGGGCGAACAAGCACCAGTAGGCGGGTCCAAATTACGAGCAAATCGTATTTCGAAAAGTTTTTATTTGAGACATATGGGGACTATATCGTTGATTCGTCGTATATATCGAGCGAATGGTTCATTGACTAAATAAGTATTTGAATAATAAGTATATTGTTAGTATTCAAATGTGAAAAGATTTACTTCTTGCCACGGGTCTTGCGGTTCTTGCGAGTTTGCTTCTTCACGTAGCCGAACTTGCCCTTCTTGGCAAAGTAACCGGCCTTCTCAAGACGCTTCTCCTTCTTGGCGGTCTTGTGCTTCTTAGCGGAAACAATGCGTCCCCACTTGTTCATTAATAAATCCTTCTTGGCTAGGTTTCCGGAGGTCTTGTACGCATTTCCGTTCATCACTTGGGTGCGGGAACCGAAAAGCTCGGAGAACTTCTTTCCTTCAACATGGTATGTACCATCTTCGTGTCTGGTAGGTCGCTTCATATGCTATATATTACAATAAGAAAATAACGCATAGTATATGCAGAATTAATCGTGATACCCTCGCACTAATCGTCGTATATGAACGATTTTACTCTCTTTACTCACGATCCGCTGTGGCACCCATCGCTTGAACTTTCGGCTAAAACTACACTCCACTTGTAATGTCTTTTTCAAGTCAACAAACCGGTCTATATGAGTATTTTCAAACTCTTCTTCGTCATCGCTTTCTTCAATCGCATCCAAGTTGCGATTTTCTTTGATATTGCGATACAATTGGTTCAACCAAACGCTTGCTTTATATGACGGAACATATGCAACGTTATAATACATGCGTGAATTATTCTTACCACAAGCGTGTAAATGGTAAATATCACATTGCATATCAGCGGTCATGTCAAATATTGCATTCAATCCATATTGCGGCTTTGCATAATCGGGTTTATATATAGGTATGATTGGAAGCATGGAGACTGCATCCAACCGTTTTGCCTTATTTACAGAATGGTTCATTTTTCTACGGTGATTTATATTCAAATATGGGGCGACAATGCGTCCTGCGCGGAATTGTAAATGGTGAATATCATATCCTGCATTCGAAACGATTTCATCATTCAACGTACCAACTAAATCTGTTTGTTTTTCCACATCAATCGTCCATATCATCGGCAATGCAAATTGTATACGTATTCCAGTTTGTTTGTTTGCATCCTTGATCGCGTCAACCATATATTCTAATTTATGCACAAACCCCATTTTTTTTATAGGATATCCTCTAAATTGATAAATATCTTCCACTACAAAATGAACACCACCAGTTTCCTCGTCTGTAACATTTGTTCCATACAGCAATGTGCCGTGTGCGATTGAAGTGGGTTCAAGCGTCGTTTGCTTTACCGCCCTGTAAATCTTCTTGTCGCGATTGATATCGAGTAAATATACTGCATCTTCTTCCGGATGACAGGTAAACCACACATATTGTTTTTTCCCCATCGGAATAGCTAAACCAAATCCATATTGCTTGACAATTGGAACTGATGCGGTTTCATAGGACGACTTGAATACTGGAAAGTCCTTCATCAGGTCGTCAAATAGATCTGTAGTAAGTTCCATGATAATGTATTGATTATTATGGAAAGAAATCGGAACAATAATATTATTATACAACCCAAGTGTTTATATTGTTATGTAAAACATATTATTGTGATTGCATAAATGCCAATAAATCGGTGCCCATATCCTTGATTATCGCAGGTTCAATTGCGGGAGGTTCTTCGGTGCTAGGTGACGCAATTGAGTCCATCATGCGTTTATATTTATCAATTTGTGTATTGACTAAATCCTTCGTTTTCTTCTTACTATATGTATCAATTATTACTTCCCACATATATTGCAATACTAGTATGATACTTATTGATACAATTATATTAACAATTATATGCGTTATAACGGAACTCCACATACTTTATGCGACGATAGGGATTGCAACGACTAAACGTATAACTCAAACAAAATATATTTGCAAAGGGGTTAGACAAAAGCCATTCTTATATTCTATACTATGCCATCGACTACAATTCTTGTTATTAATAAGGGAGGTGAAATCAAAGAAACAAATGTAAAAGCCGTAGATGAAAATGAGTTACACAAAAAGGCGGGTTTCAAGAACAACCAGGATTTTGAATGTCACCATACATGGAACATTGACGATACAAAGCTTGGAAAATATGACGTTTCGCTATACGGAAAAACCACTGGTCGGGCAAATATGGAAAACAAATACGACTTACCTCCTCCATTGGACAACACTCTATTTTTCGGGGCGTGTCTATTGATCGCATCGCAAGACGGCGAATATGCATCACTTACAGAAAAAGAATGGAATGCTACATACGAACATTTGTTTGGTGGTTTCGAAGATATTGGCGACGAAGATGACGATACTGTATCCGAAGATGAACTCACCGACGTTCCCCGAACGAAAGAGGGATATGTAAAAGACGATTTCATTGTAGACGATGACGAAGATGATACAGAAGATGTGGAGGAAGATGATGACGAAGATACGAGTGTGAGTAGTTCAGTGGATGAAGAAGAGAATGAATCATTGGAACCGGATTGTCAATGTGTCGACGAACCTCCGCCACATAAACGCGCAACCAGAACTTCTAAGCGACAGAAGAATGCGCGCGCGGCGGAAACGAAACCGGTTTCATATTTGGAGTGTACCGATGAGCTTTCCGAAGAAGAATACATGTAAACAAATTATTGTCAAAAAATTGATTATAAATAATTCATATATAATCAATACAATACATAACAATGATTATTGAAAATCCAGGAACCTTTCGTAAAAACGTGTGCAATCGTCTCGCACAAATAGCCGTCGACGCCAACAATACTATTATAATAAATCTAGAAAAAGGTGTATACAATTACGCGATCCGCGAAGCAAAGTTTCGTAAAATAATAAAAAAATGGACGAATCAGCCGTTTGTGCAGTTATATATAGACAGATTGCGTAGTATATATATAAATCTAAAAAATCCGACTATCATGCAAACGATTCTAAATGGGGAACTCGCCCCTCAATCATTTGCGTTTATGACACACCAAGAAATGAAACCCGAACGGTGGAAAAGCCTAATTGAAACAAAAATGAAACGCGACGCCAATAAATATGTGAATAACAAACAGGCGTCTACTGATATGTTTACATGTAGAAAATGCAAGTCTAAGCGTTGCACATACTATGAGTTACAGACCAGGAGTGCAGATGAACCCGCGACTATATTCGTTACGTGTCTAGATTGTGGAAAAAACTGGAAATCATAGAGGCCGCGACTTGAACATACATATATATTGTAATAACAACCATTGCAATATGGAATGGATATGTGGAGCGTGTAACCGCAATTTTGTTATACAAATATAATGGACCCATATCTACTGAATTATTTAATATTTCTTCATCAATTATCTCGTCTTCGTCGCCTTCGTCTTCGTCTTCGCCTTCGTCTTCGCACACACCATCGGATAATTGTTGAGAAGATTCTTCACTATTTATATCTGCATTCCACCGATTAGTGAATAAATATACCAATTCTTCATTTTTTATTGTCACATCACGAATAAGTGTCCTACATAAGCAACAACACGGCTGGACTTCATACGATTTGTCCATTGAATGTAAATATTCAAAGAAACAGATTGCACAAACAGAATGTCCACAGTTCATAAACACTTGAGTTGATTCGTGCGACTTGTCGTGACATATTGGGCATTCTGACTCGCCGTCATTTGAACTATCCTCACTGCCATCAGACAATACAATCTCATCGCATTCTTCGTTACTAAACCGAATCGCAAATCGTCGATTCGTTTCCATAATAGAAATCATATCCCATACTAACTTTCGCTTTGAAATCCCATTCACAGGATAGGTTTCTTTCAATTCAGTCGCCATCTGTAGTTTTGACGATATGGGTATAGTATTCAAAATGGTAACAACGTCTTCGTGACTAAGTCCGTTTATATAATATTCCATTAGTTCTTTGATATATTCATAATATCTCGGGCGTGAAGGTCGCATGGAGATGCGGTTACTGATATTATGTTTATAACCCAATACGCGCACTTCTGGAATAGTGTAAAATGATAGTTTTTTCTCCAAAAAATCCGCTGCAAAAGTGGAAAAAAAGATTTGTATTGCCGCATATTTTTTTGTTTGATCGTCTAATACATCAATTCTGGGATCAGAACACTGATGAATACGATGTCCGGTGTTATCGCAAAAAACGCATATTAAAGAAGATGATTTATTTGTCATTTTTATAATATCATCTATTAATGATATTATAAAACAATTTCTATATATGGTTTTGCGATATAGATAGATTACAATATTTCCAAATCGGCGAACTTCCAATATTCACATCCACCATTGGGCATTGGTCGTTTCACAATGAACGGAATGGCCTTTGCGTCATACTCCATTTTTGCAATTAAATAACCGTCTATGAGATTTGTATCTACCGCGATAAGCGGCTGTGCACCGGCGTTAATTTGTTTTGCACGTTCTCCTAGGATTCGCGCAGTTTCATATTTCGTAATAAACGGCAATGTTTTATGCAATGCATCTATAATACGTCCTTGTTTATCACGAGTGATTCTGGACATAATTTCAATTTCATCATTATTGTGCATCAACATTTCTGGATGATATTCAGCTATAATGTCATTTTGCATAGACGCGTCAAACTTTTGTAAATAGTTATCATCTTCGTCGCCACTTTCTTCGTCCGATTCATCGTCATCACTTTCTTCGTTATTCCCCATTATCATATTAGCATTTGTTACAGACGATGCAATAGAACCGTCATTTTCTTCATCATCATCGTTCTCTGCATCTTCATCTTCATCATCATCGTTTTCTGCGTCTTCATCTTCAACATTGTTTTCAGTACCATCATTTTCATCAATTATTTCAGCTTCTGCATCGGGTTGGTCAACCACATCATCTATTTCGCTTTCGGCGACGGATTCCACATCAGACTCAATATCACTCATAGTATTAGTATAAATTACACGTATATATTTCTAAATCTGTTTATACTTTCTAATCAATTTTCTATGTGCTACAATGATTGCAAATAAAAAATCTAATTATATTGATTTATTCCAAATTATAGGGTTGCGTCGTTCGTTTTCCAGGTTGTATCACATTCACAGCATACATACAGATATTTCATTTCTGTGTCGTTATACCGAATATATATGACTTCGGGGTTTCTCTGTGATTCTACATTTTTGTTGGAGTTACATTCGTTGTTTGGACACTTTATTGTAAATACCCGAGGAAGAGTTGGGTCATACTTGGTATATTTATTAACGACATTTGTAAATTGCTGGTCAGTTGCGATTGTTTGTGTTTGCAAAATACACGCCCCTTCTTCATTGACCGAATTGTCTACATGATGACAATTGCGACAATAGTGTTGTAATTTATTAGAGTCTTTGCTATCAGTCCCAATATAATACATATTATCACATTGTGTGCAAAACTTCATAATCCCGCTAGATATATATTATATATAGAATGTTTGCAAATCGTTATATCAATTTTCTAACAAGATTGTGTTCTCATTCAATAAATCTCGGAAAAATGTCGAATATCGATGTGTCAGAAAATTGATTCAATTATGCGGAATTATAATAACCTCATTATATAACCCCACTCGCCAATGTCATCGCAACCAATTATTCCGACTCTATCTCATTATCGTAATTTCGATGACTTTTTAGTGAAACATGTTGTCCAGCGCGACAACCCAAATAAATCGTCGCTCATTACCAATACACGGATACCTTGTCCGAATTCAAACATATACGGGGGCAGCTACAACATACCAGATGCGGAATATCAAACGTTCATGCAGCTATATAGAAGAGATGTTCTTCTAAAAAACAAGAAAGAATATATGACAGAAAAGCAGATCCCAAATGGTGGACCATTGCTTGTAGATATTGATATTCGGCACGAGTTATCCGTTGACGAGCGACAGTACACGCGAGAACATGTCGACGAGCTCATTGATATGTATATGGAAGAGCTTTCAAATATTTATCAGTTCAATAATGATGTTCAATTTTATATATATGTTTATGAAAAGCCAACCGTAAATAGGGTTGAAGATAAGGGATACACAAAAGATGGAATCCACGTCGTTTTCAATTTTCAGTCAACCACCGCAATCAATATGTATCTGCGCGATAGAGCAATCGCCTGTATCAAGGAAAATGATGCCTGGTGCGAATTACCAATAACAAATACGTGGGATGAGGTTTTCGACGAAGGAATCGCCAAAGGGACCGTTAATTGGCAGCTCCATGGGTCGAGGAAACCAAACCACGATCGTTATCGGCTTGTTCGCATATTCAACATCACGGTTGACGATGGGGAAATTGTTACCAGCGAGGTTACTCCGAAAGAGTTCAATGCCGATTCGGAAGACAATATCGGACGCATGTCTATTCGTTATAAACATAATCCCGTCCTAATGATGAAAACGGACTTTATTCCAACATTTAATCAATACAAGGACAAGCTTGGATTGAACTCAGCCGGGACAAACAACAATGTGGCTACTGTAGTATCCAATTCACTCCCAAAGCAGTATCAACTCGATCTGATCGACAACCCCGCGATTATGAAGAGGATCAAGTCGAAGGATGAGCTCGACATAATACTAAACGCGTTTTTAGATTACAATACGGATCTGAACCGGTTCGAGTATGACCTTAAGAATGCTCATGATTATGCTATGATTTTGCCAGAATCATATTATGGTATAGGTTCGTATACTCGATGGATAGAGCTCGGATGGGCACTAAAGAATACCAGCAATCGTCTTCTTATAGTTTGGCTATCAGTTAGCGCAAAATCGCCGACCTTCAAATATTCACAAATCTCCGATCTAGTCGACCGATGGCTTGGGTTTGATGTTCGCTCGACCGGTGGATTAACACTTCAATCCATTACGTATTGGGCGAGACGTGACGCACCCGATGCGTTTAAGAAGGTGAGAGACCAATCGATTGAACACCACATCGAGAACATATTATCATCTGGTGGCCCAAACGACAGAATACCCGACTACGATATAGCGACGATTCTGTCTTCAATTTTCAAGGGCGAGTTTATGTGTGCCTCCATCAAGTCAAACGTTTGGTATCATTATTATAATGGTCGATGGTGCATCGACGACAGTGGCACAACACTTCGAAAGCATATATCGACGACGGTCCGCGAGCTGTTCGGAAAGAAAACTGTTGAAGGAATGGCATCCCTCGCAAATATTTCGCGGTCAATGAATGTAGACGTGGTCAAAAAGACGAATGAGGATTTGAAAGAGGAGAAGTTCAAGAACCGATCCATCAAGGTTCTGAACTTGACAACCAGATTAGCGAATACAGCCGACAAAAAAAATATAATGCAAGAGGCAAAAGACATATTTTACGACAAAGAGTTTGTGTTGAACCTCGATCAGAACCCTTATCTGCTGGGCATGCAGAATGGAGTGATTGATTTCAAAACTAAATGCTTTCGAAAAGGGAAACCGGAAGATTATATATCATTGAACACGAATATTACTTATGCGCCGGTTGACCCAGTAAAAGATTCGCAAACGGTTGATGAGATCAAACAGTTCATGCAACAGCTATTCCCCATCAAGGAGCTAGAACGTTACATGTGGGAGCATTTGGCATCAACTTTGATTGGTACAAGCCAAAATCAGACATTCAACATGTATTTGGGTGTTGGCCAGAACGGCAAATCGATTTTGACTAATTTGATGGAACGTGTGCTTGGTGACTATAAATGTGATGTGCCGACTACATTGATAACCGAAAAGAGAGCAAAAGTTGGTGGATTGACACCCGAAATTGTGGGGATGAAAGGCAGGAGATACGCGGTCATGCAGGAGCCATCAAAGGGCGAGGTTATCAACGAGGGTGTCATGAAACAGTTGACGTCAGGCAAAGATGCAGTTCAAGCACGGTCTCCGTATATGTTAGAGCCCGTTACTTTCCTCCCCCAGTTCAAGCTTGTAGTTGCGTCGAATCATCCGTTCGTAATTAAAGCGAATGACCACGGCACTTGGAGACGCATTCGCAATGTTCCATTCATGTCACTATTCACGGACGAGCCGCAATCCGGTGATAAAGAGAAGCCATATCAATACAAGGTTGACCGCACCTTAGATGAGAAGTTCGATAGGTGGGCTCCAGTCTTTCTTTCGATGTTAGTTGACATTGCTTTCAAGACAAACGGATTCGTCACCGATTGTGATGTTGTCCTGGCTCACAGCAAGGAATATAGAAAAAGTCAAGATTATATTTCCGAGTTCATCGGGGAAAGGATCAAACGTGAAAAGGGTGGGACAATCAAGAAAATGGAACTCAATAACGAGTTTAGCTTGTGGTATAATTCGAACCAAGGAGGGAAAGGGCCAAGTCCGCGTGATTTGCATGAATGCATGGACAAGGAGTTCGGTAAACATCGCGGATCAGTTTGGCATGGAGTTAAGATCACATACGGCGACTCGGAAAATGACAGCGACTCTGACGACGGCGAAGGCGACACCGACAGCGTCTCTAATATTTCAATGGATGATTTGTAATGTGTAATGTGTAATGCAAGAAAACAACACATATTACGCGATTATGGTTTGTATGGAACGCCATGTATAAATGCATCGATATATCTAGCTAAATCTATTACTTGGTTCTGTAATGGATATATGTAAAATGGATATGTGAATAATAATATAGTCATAGTTATTTTTAACCATATATTACTTCTCACTTTTGTGAATAGAAAAAATGTTATCAGTATAGCCAGTATATAAAATGTCCAACGTAGAAAATAGTTTATATATTCTTGAAACTCGCGTTTTTTACGCTGATGGTTCATTTTACTGTCATATAACTGTTCTTTATCTTTGTTATATCTTTTTTTTAGCATTGTTACACTATAATGCTAAAAAAATCTAATGAATGGGCGAATATTTATCGTATTCGTTTGGTGTATTCGCTGATACATTACCGTAACTGCGTTGCGGAGCCAATGTTGTAAACGTATCAGTAGGAGTAGTAGTAGGAGTAGTAGTAGGAGTAGTAGTAGGAGTAGTAGTAGGAGTAGTAGTAGGAGTAGTAGTAGGAGT
>MDTC01010590.1_pt1 | contig 21939 bp, 16 predicted proteins | sample 811181 | NCBI WGS metagenome assembly MDTC01 (sample SAMN05326644, study PRJNA326480) | marine metagenome | isolation source: seawater | place: Pacific Ocean: North | collected 2011 | reverse complement strand
GCGAGCGCTGCCCCACCGGAGACTAAAATCCTGAGACGGCCACCCAAACGGTCATGCAGGTCTCGGAAAATTTTGTCTCTGAGCCAAGCATATTGCCAATTGAGTGTTTTACCCGCTTGCCGACCGGCTTGGTGTTTTCGGCTTAAGCGGGCCCCGACAGACAGGGCTGCTCCCATGGCAAGGCGCTTAGCCGGCGTGAATTGCCTCCGGACTGTCTGCGCGCGTCGGTACACCTTTTCATAGAGCCGTGGCACGCCGGTCATTAACGTCGGGCGAACCTCTTCCAAATCTTCCAGAAGGCGATCCATTCCGCATGAATAATAGATGGTCGCCCCACCGAAAAAGCATGGCATATAGTACCCTGCCATCCGCTCGAAGCTATGGCTTAAAGGCAAAAACGAGAGTAAGACGTCCTCGTGACTGATGGAAATCGCACGAAGGCAGGCCTCACAATTACTGGTCATGTTTTCGTGGGAGATCATGACGCCTTTGGGCTGACCTGTGGTCCCGGAGGTGTAGATCAGGGTCATTAAATCGCTGGGCTTGATCCCATCAATTCGACCTGGAATCGAGCTCAAATGCGTCGAGGTGCGTCCCAGGTTTTCTAGCTTGAGCAGGCTGAGATGTTCAGTGTCTAGGCCATCGAGAATTTTGACAGCCGTATGAAATGCAAACAAATGGTGGGTCTCTGGAAACCGACCCATTTCGCCGGCGACTCGCTCCAAGATATCAGCCTCGCCGATGAACACAGCTTTGACACCCGAATCCGATAAAATCCAGTCGATATCTTCCATGGAGGCGGTCTCAGAGATGGCCACCGTAGCAGCGCCAATAGACAGAATTGCCAAATCAGCAATCACCCACTCAACGCTGCTCTGACCAATGATGGCCACGCGCTCACCAGATGCGATGCCAAGGTCTAAAAGTCCAGCTGCCGCAGCATCCACACGCTCATTGATCTGAAGCCACGTCAAGGGCCGCCAGTGCCTATCACGACGACTGTAGATCATGGGCCTGCTGTGCAGCTTTGCGACCTGCTCTCGAAAAACTGCTGGAATGGTCCGTGTCGTCATGAGCCTCAAATCTATTTTATTCGCACCAAGGCACACGGCCCATGGGGCATCGCTGCGCTCCGCCGCAAGCGTTTAGAGGCAAAACATAGCAAATAAAAGCAAGCCGATGTGGATAAAGATGAGGAGCTTCTTGCCCCGGCTCCTCAGTCCATGCAAGTCTCCCATATCGGGGAGAATTTTGTCTAGATCTTGGAGGGCTTGAGACTCGATGCGTCCATCTGATTTTCCAGAGGGTTATATATCTCAGAGGGAACTCGGGGAAGGCTCGATGGGTCAGGTCTGGCTTGCGCGCACAACCGAGGGCGCCCACTGTGCCGTAAAAATTCTAAATTTACGTCAAGATCGGAGAGGGTCGTCGGAGCGTTCGTTTAACCGAGAAGTGCGGGCGATGGCCCGTCTTTCGCACCCTGGAATCATCCAAGTTCATGATTTTGGACGCACGCCGAAAGGTGCGCCGTTTGTCGTCATGGAATACGCATCGGGTTCGCCGCTCAATCCGTACATGCGAGGCAGTTGGACATGGCGCAGATTATGGACTCTGCTCGATGGGCTTCTATCGGCCCTCGGCCATGCCCATGCGCGGGAGCTGATTCATCGAGATCTTAAACCGGGCAACGTGATCGTGATGCCCGATCGAACTGGAGCCGGAGCGGTTAAATTAGCCGACTTTGGGATTGCTCTCGCCATGTCGGAGACAAAAATCTCTGAGCGACGAATCGAAGGGACCCCGGCCTACATTGCACCAGAGGCCGCATCCGGTGACGTCGCATCGGTTGGTCCCTGGACCGACCTGTACTCACTGGGCGTCATGCTGTTCGAAATACTCACCGGCGATCTGCCTTATCATGGACGACATTTGCTTGCCCATCACCAGCGCAGCCCTGTGCCACCCATCGAAATTCGACCCGATGTAAAGGTCTCTCCAGAGATTATACCCATTGTCAGACGGCTCTTAGACAAGGTACCCCACAGGCGGTACCGCTCTGTGGCCTCGCTACGGAGTGCGTTGTCAGAGCTCGGTGTACCCTCACCGGCAGCCCCATTGGGTACGCCGCCAACAACCAGCATGTTTATGGACGATGAGTTCCCAGATGAAATGGTCACTCTCCAGCCCATCTCTGGGCCCAGTGGCCCTGGACTCTTTCACATTCGACAACCACAGCTAGTGGGTCGACATGGCATCCAAGGCGTTTTGACCACCGCCGCTGAGGCTGCCATCGCCGGACGCGGGCCTCGGTTGGTCATGTTAGAGGGCCATGCAGGTGTTGGAAAAAGCTATCTCGGCGCGTGGCTGCGGGAACAATTAGAAGAGAGTGGCCGGATGCGCACACTGGTCATCAGGAGTGAGCCTCAGGCCCAAACGGGTGGTGGACTCCGAGCCGCTCTGCTGCGCTTACTGGGCGCACCTACGGCCGATCGAGAGCAAGCTGAAGACCTCTTTCTAGAAGCGTTCGACGATCCGGCATTGAGACATCTCGCGATGCGCGTTTTATGGCCTGCCGATGACCAGACCGGTCCCATGAGTGATCTGGCCATACGAGAAGCCGCTCAGCTCATTAAAGCTGTGGTTGGTGACACACCGTTTATGCTGTGGAGCGATGATTCGCAATGGTCGCCGGAAGGGCGTGTGCTGCAGCTCATTCATCGACTGGCTCGACCAGATGGTCTGACACATCTTCTGGTCCTGGTCACTTTGAGACCGAGTGAACGCGCCGCGGTTCAATCGACCTGCCGTGACCTCATTCGGCTGCCGGGTGCAGAGGCGCTGACCATTGGCCCTGTCAGCCCACTGGAGTTAGCCCCCGCGCTGGAATCGCTCGCTCCACTGCCAGACGGCTTGGCCGAAGCGGCAAGCATGGTGGCCGCTGGCAATCCATTGATCGCCCTAGAAGCGGTGAGAAGTTTCTTGGAGACCGAAGGCCTAGGCCATGCGCCAACGGACCCTAACTTGGTTTTACAGCAGCGCATTGAGCGCGCCACATCTGGTGAACGTGGTGGCGAACTCTTAAGCGCATTGGCCCGAGCAACCCTCTTGGGACGTTCATTTACCCTCGGTCCACTCTGCAAACTGTGCACGGTGACCGGGGACCCCAATGCCCCTCAACTGACAGGCGATCAAGAAGTGGTCCTCAGCTTGCTCGAGGAGGCGGTCAATAGCGGTCTTGCAATCGAGCAGGGTGAACGCCGCTGGCGCTTCGGTCATGACCTAATTCGGACGCAACTCCGTAAAACCTGTCGAGAGCTCGACAATTGGCCCAGCTTGAATCACAAAGCGGCCAATATTCGAATGGACAGGGCACGGGTGGACCCAACGGGCATAGAACTTGAGGTCGTGGCACGACACATGTGGGAAGCGAATGCGACTCAAGATGCACTTAAATTGGGTCTAGAAGGGCTTGACCGCCTTCATTCATCAGGCCTGATGGGGCATGCAAATTCCTTTGCACGCCGGCTGATACGATGGGACGATGAACACCACCTCCTCGACATGGAGGAGAAAGGTGATCTCCTGCTGATGGCCAGCGAGGCCGCCGAGCATGCGGGTCAACCCCATGAGGCAGAACAGTACGCGCGGACTGCGACCGATCTAGCACGGGATGAAAAGCTGGCCGCATTGGGTGCGCGCGCAGCGGGCCGCCTGGGCGTATTGAAATTGCAGCATGACACCCCTGAAGAAGCCGAACATTGGCTCTGGGATGCGCTTCGGTTCGCTCGCGCAAGCGGCAATCAGAGGGCCTTAGCCGACGTCAATCTGTCCCTCGGCTATTTTTATCAGCGACGCGAAAAACTCGATTTATCGAGTACGGCCTACCAGGTCTGCTTAGAACTCGCGGTCGAAAACGAGATGAGTGTCGCCGAACTGTCGGCAAGAGCCGCTTTGGCCGGTCTCGACCGCGTCATGGGCCATCTTGACCGGGCTGAAAAAACCTTCGAGGCGGTGGCGACCCGAGCGCAAGATAAAGGTCTCGAGGTCATCGCTTTGAACGCAAGGCTCCAACTTGGCCTCTGCGCAAAGTACCGCAACGATCCGGCCTCGGCATGGGATACCTTTGAAGAAGTACGGAGCGGCGCACGGGGTAACTTGTTCAGCATTGATTTCTTCGCGTGTCTGGGCGCGGCCTGGGCGGCGGCAGCACAGGGTCGCTGGCACGAAGCGGAAACCCCGTTGATGCATGCAGAAGACCTTCGCTATGATGTCCGTCTACGGGATCCTGAGGCCGAGGAAATGCGGATCTCAATCCGAAAATTAGCGACTGATGCGCGCCGTCCCGACATCGTGGAGCGCATTAAACGACTTGATATTCTGCGGACGAAGACCGGGTCTACGCAGCACTCTCTTTAGCCGACTGAGTCTTGAGCTATGTCAAAGGGTGTCTGCTTAGAAAACGTGTATCGAGCAAAGGGACAAAAGATTCGGTTTCGGTCTTAATCAGACGCCGAATCCCCTCAGGACGAGCCTGTCCATCGGCGATGGCAACCACAGATAGATGAGCAGAGGACGCAGCTTTAATACCGGCGTTGCTGTCCTCGAACACCACCCCATGGTCTGGTTTTATGCCCAGTCGGTCCAATGCGAGTTGGTAGCATTCCGGATCTGGCTTGGCCCGCCGGTACATACCGGCAGCGACGATGGTATCAACCGTATGGCCTACTGAAAAATAGTCTAGCCACCCACGGACAACCTCACCACGGCTGCCTGTGACGATGGCCACCGATCCACAGTCCGCTGCGCGAGACAAGGCGTCCAATGCACCTGGGATGGCCTGAGGATGGTCCAAAACCGTGTCCTGAAATACCGTCGCACAGGCATCTGCAAACCTCACCGGATCCACCGTTTGGGTCTGTCCAACTAAGTCGGCTATCGCCAGCCAGGTCCAGCCACCCACATCCTGTTGATGTGTCACTCTACTTAAACCGAACTGCGCCAAAACCCGTTGCACAACGGGCCAAGTCAAGCATTCGCTATCCGATAGAACACCATCAAAGTCGAAGAAAAAGCCTGTGTACATCGATCACCTGTTCAGAGTTCGAGTCCTCGTCTTCGGGTGTAAGCCCACAAAGCCGCACTGCCAATAAAGGCCAAGCCGGCAATCCCGCAGAGCAGAACCAGAACAGCCCCCGTACCTGATGTGTCTTTCAGATAGGCGATGACGAACTCCTGTAAGATCGGTCCCGCGGAGCCCAAACCGTTGATGATGGCCGATGCAACAACCGCTTTCTCCTTAGTCGAGATGTCCATGGCTGCCGTCCCTGATAGAAGTGAATCTGGCCCCATCATGGCAAAGCCCAACAAACCGAAGGTGGTGATAAAAAGCCAAACACTGTGTGTGCCGTATAGAGCCATGACGAGGGCTACGACGAACATCAGAGCCGTCATATAGAAAACCACAGGAAGCCGTCGAGACTGAAAGAGCTTATCGGATGCGTAACCGCCGGCGATAACCCCTAAGAAACCAACCCAATCGAAGACCGTACTCCAATGCCCTGCCCTCGCGGTTGAATCTGGGCCTTTAAAGAAATCTTTGAGGATCGTCGGCCCCCAGCTATCGGCAGCATAGCGGGTGAATTTAAAGCAAAAATACAGGAGGCCCATCATGAAAACGATATGAACAACCTGATCCCAAGGCCGTCCTGAGTCTCGGGTTTTCCCATCGACAGCGACCTCTTCGATAAAGGGAGGTAACCCGACCTCTTCCGGTGTTTCCTTACCCCATAGGTAAAACAAGATCCAAACGCCAAACAAAATGAGGCTCGCGCCCCAAAATGACCAGGCGATTCCAAGCCAACCGAGTAGAAATGCGGCGGAATGTTTCGCCAGCATGCTGCCCAACATGTAGCAAGTGCCCCACCACCCCATCACACGGCCACGCTCGGTGGGGCGTGTCCACTGTGTGAGTATACCCACGTTTCCAGGCCATCCAGTCGCTTGGGCGAAACCATTGATCCCTAAGAAAACAACAAGCCACATGAAAATGACGTCTTTTCCAAGGGCACCCGCCGTTGTGGCTCCGATAAAGATATTCATGAGGATCGACAGAGCCATCCCCCCAAGTAACATGCGCCGGCAGGCCATCCGTTGGCCCAGTTTGGAGGCGAGAAACTGGCCCAGCATATATGTGGTCAGATAGGTCCCCCAGCACCAAGCGAGGTTCATGTTCGTAAAACCAAAATCATCGACCAAAGTCGGCTTTACGATGCCAAAAGCCTTACGACAGAAGTAAAACCCCGCATAGGACAACCATGTAACGGTGAAAATGCGTATTCGCCATACCGTCACCTTGCCATCTGCTATGTGAGTGTCTGATGTAGCCAAATTCTTGCCCGAGTCATCGCGTCTAAGTGTGGGGTGGGAAATAGCACAAACGCAGGCAGACTATGGAGAAAATTTTAGCGACGGTCGAGTGACACTTTGGCGACGCCTATTCAATGGACTCGTCGACTTTACGGTCGCGACTTTAACTGCCGAATGACCGACGGCGTCCAAGCAAAGGAAATGCATAAATAAGCTGCTGGAAAGATAAGGCTGCTCAAATAAAGCCAACTGGGGATGGTCGGAAAATAAACCACCAATAACCCGATCTGAATGGTCCAGATCAAACTACCAATCTTGAAAAAGTTGGCCCATCGGACAGCCCGTGATGGGTAAATAAAATAGATGGGCAGGACACTCAGAAGGCAAAAGAGAATCACGATGGATGTGATGATCGGACTCCCGGACGGTCCGACGACAACATCAAATTGACGTAAACTGATGTCTGTGAAGAAAACGCCGATATTCCAATAAGAGGGAAATCCACGAAAAAAGCCCAGTTCGACTGATTTCGCCCCAGAATGAACAAATGCGAATGCACTCGACAGTAGAATACAGGCTGAAAAAAGCCATTTGGGCTCCATTAACCATCCCGAGTAGAAGAAGAACACAACGGGGATAAAGGTCCAATTCAAGTAATCAACAATATTGTCCAGCAGTGCGCCATCGATATGTGGGAGAACATCTTTGACTCGGCACGCACGCGCCAAAACTCCATCGGTGGCATCCACTATGACGGCGATAAGCATCCAAAGATAGGCATCGGAGATCCGCCCGCTGATGATGGCATCCAAGCTTAGAAAAGCCCAAATAACCCCCGATGCAGTAAACAGATGAACCGCCCAGGCGCGGCAGATTGACGCCGTACTGTGGTCAATATCTTCTTGGATCAATCCGTCCCCCGCGAGGCTGTCCAAAACACACGTTTTCCGCGACGACTCAGCCTCGAAAAATTTATCGCGTAAAGATCTCTTTGGAGATAATGAGTCGCTGAATCTGACTTGTCCCCTCGTAAATCTGGAAAATCTTCGAATCGCGGAGCAATTTTTCGACGGGATATTCGGTGTTGAAGCCATTGCCGCCAAACACCTGAACCGCATCGCTTGCAACGCGATGGGCGGTATCGGCTGCAAAGCACTTTGCCATGGATGCGAGCTTGGTATTGCGACGTCCATTGTCAATGGCCCAGGCCGATTGCCAAACCAAGAGCCGCGCTGCTTCAATATCTTTGGCCATGTCGGCGATCATAAAGCTGATGGCTTGATGCGCGTACAAGGGTTTGCCCATAGACTTTCTGTCTCTTGCATACCCGCAAGCATGCTCAAAAGCAGCTCGGGCCAGTCCGACAGCCCCCGATGCAACCAACGGCCTGGTCACATCAAATGCTTTCATGGCAATTTTGAATCCATAACCTTCGTCGCCAAGTCGATTCTCGACGGGCACTTCGACATTCTCAAAGCGCACGCCGCGAGTATCGCTGGCGCGCTGACCCATGTTGATCTCTTTCCGACCCAGGCTCACCCCAGGGGCATCAGCGTCCACAATGAAGCCAGTCATACCGGCGTGTTTGCTCTCCAAATCAGTTTTAGCCAAAACAAAGAACCAATTGGCCTGGCCCGCGTTGGTGATCCACATCTTCTCGCCATTGATGATGTACTTATCACCCGTCCGCACAGCGGTGGTTTTAATGGCTGCAACATCACTTCCTGCATTTGGCTCGGTCACTCCGTATGCGGCGAACAGAAAGTCATCATTCATACGCCCGAGGTATTTCTTTTTCTGTGCCTCACTGCCCGCGACGATCACCGGTGCTTGAGCGAGCGTATTGGCTTCAATTGCGGTCGATACACCGGTGCAACCCCAAGCCGTTTCTTCTCCCATGAGAACGCCCTCGACGACACCGAGTCCCATGCCTCCGTATGCCTCTGGAATATGGGTGTTCATGAGTCCAAGTTCCCATGCTTTCTTCAGGACCCCTGATGGAAACTCACCTGTGTGATCATGATGAGCCGATACCGGCCTGATCTCGTTTCTGGCAAATTCACGAGCGAGGTCTCTCAATTGTTCCTGCTCTTGAGATAATGAAAAATCCATCGTTAAGACTCCAATCAAACGCATGTTCTGCGAGCCAGTGTAACCACTCACGACCACAGTCACAATTGAGATCATGTAAGTTGGCGAGTGCGCGTCCTAAATCGGACCGCCAAACGCCCTCCGACCGTTAGAAATCAGGGGGTATGCAGACACGGACTAAGCTTCCTTCATCGTTTGGTCTCGGGAGGCAGGCCTGTCCCTGAACGCAATCGGGCGTTCGACAACATGGCCCGCGGCATACTCGCTCAACACATTGACCACTCTGACATTCGCTGTCGTCCAAACAATTTATACCATCCGCTGTGACGCCCGGCGCAATCGGCACGCAGGCAGAGATGATGGTCCCGCCGAGACCCACGACTTGGCCACAGGTCGTATTACCCGCGCAATCGGCAGCGGTGCAGCACAAATCTGCACATTGTCCGGGCGCACCACCGATGGGGACTGGGACGCATACGCCGCTCAAACAATCGAGTTCGCTGGCGCAGCCTTGGCCCGTTCGGCCAAATCCAATGGGAACCGCATCACAAATGGCCCGTGCCTGTTGTCCCACCTGCCGAAAAACACACGCTTGGCCACCGCAGTCAGCGCTCGTGCAACACAGCCCCAAACATTGATCGCGACCTAAATTGCACAGTCCGCTTTGACACGCCCTTGCTCCAGGCCCGCATGCCTGGCCTCGGACGGCATCAAAGCTATAACCAGCCGGATAGATTCGACTTGGTAGACATACTTGAATGCCCATGGTGTCTCGACAACCAAAACCCGGTGGACAGTCAAATTCACTGCAACATGGCTTGGCACAAACAACGTGACTTTCTGTCTCGACAGTCACATCTAGACAAAGTCCACTCTGGCAGTCAGCAGACCGATCGCATAAGGCGCCTAGGGCGCCATCTCCGGGCACGCCCAGGCATTGACCGGTATCCTGGTCACACGCTGCGCCACCCTGGCAGCCATCAAAACGACAGTCAAAATTTGGGCGACATCGGCTCGACTGGGGATCGCATTCAAATCCATTAGGGCAGGACGACACACGACAATCAGGCGGAACTGAAACACAGAGTCCATCAGAGCGACGGCAACCATAGCCCATTGGGCAGTCCAGGTTAGAGCAATCATCAGGCAGCGCGCGACACACGCCCATCGCAGAATCACAATACTGGCCACTGGCACAGCCATTGGTGTCACACGCATCTGTGTTCGAGTCAGCACAGCGCCCTGTTTCTAATTGACAGATCTCGCCCGGTCCACATCCGGCTGTTCGGCAATTGTCTGCACAGACACCATTTAAACAAACATCAGAGTCTCTCTGGCAATCATCATCACCCGTACAACTCTCTGGCTGGGTGTTCCCGTTCATATTGGCCACATCATCTTGACCGACAGGGGGACGACACTGCCCGCTCACGCACCGCTCAGACAGACAATCTCTATCTTCACGACATTGAAACGTGCACCGACCCGCATCACTACAAAATAGCTGCGGTAGACAATCACTATTGAGTCGACATCGAGACCCAGTGGCATCGGTCCGTCCCGGTGGCTCCGCATCGACGAGGAGCTGCCGATCGCCGGCATCCGCCGCCCCGCTGCTCGTGCTTTCATCGTCACAACCCAAAGAGACGACGGTCATCACCAAGCAAGCGACGAGACACCAATGGTGAAAAGTGCGCCTTATTCTTGAGAGTTGGGCTTTGATGAAAGGGCCTCCCAGCTCATGGAAATCATACTACCAAAATAGAACTCGCCTGTTCGATAGGCATCCTCAAAATAGCGTGCGAACAGAAAAAGTGCTGTTAGACGACGCTCACGCAACCAGCCAGGTCGATAGCCGACGACGCCGCCACCAATATGGCGTCGAACGTTGGTCTTTTCGACCCAATGCCCCTGCCATAAGCCTCCCAGCAGTAAGTGTTCCTCCGAAAAAGGTGTACCCGACACATACCAGCCGACCAGTGAATCCACTCGGTGAGCCTGGTCATTGCGCGCCAGTAGAAGGTCATCACTGGATTCATACCAGCTTCCGCCAAGTCCAATATCAGCCTGATACAGTCCAAATGTATACTGGGTCATCAACGCCAACCCTTCATAAAAAATACGAAACTGAGCCTGGGCTTGTGCGCGGATAGCCGTTTCATGACGACCGCCAGTAATCGACTCTTGCCTGACCTCATCCCGCCAATCGGGCTCAAGACCATCGTATTCGCTGAGATTGCCAAAGAGACCAAAATAACGGAGTTGCTGAACTCGCAATCGAAGGACTAATGGCGCTATGGGAACAAGGGTCACATACATTCCGGGGTGGAATGAAGCTGGGCTGACCGCCCCTAAAAAGCCCGTCTCGATGTGCGTGCCCTTTAAGAGTAAGTGGTCTGAATCAGATAACGAAATCCGATACCCTAGAGCGGGTCTGAGTGCCAACCCGACGGGATTTACGCGCGACGCCAGTTTCAGCTCTAGGCGCCAAACACCTTGACCGTCCGGTTCAGTGTTACTGAGCCCGGTGGCTGGCAGGAGTGTCACCAAGCTGGTGAGAATTATAGTGATTAATGTGCGCAAACGAGTCACCGGTACCAAGTCCTTGTGTAGCTCTAGTGTGACATGTCTTATGGTCGCGCGGGTAGGATCATTGTTTAAATCTCCGAAATATGAGGTGGGAAAGACCGCTTGAAAAGGGTCGGCCAGGCGTTTACGGGTGACGATTGCTATGGATCTCTTGGGCGTAACGAGTCACACTCTGTTTGTGATTGGGTGGGCTAGGGTTCTCGATGCCAAAAGAAGTGTTGGTCGCGCGTCGCTATACGTTGCTAGACAGAATTGGTGTCGGCGGTATGGGAGAGGTTTGGCGAACACACGACCAGCTGACAGGGCAAACGCTGGCCATTAAAATCCTGAGGCCACCCATCGCAGCTGCGCCGGCTGCTGAACTTCGCTTCCAACGAGAAATTAGAGCCATGGCGCGCTTACATCACCCGCGCATCGTTCCAGTGGTCGATGCGGGTACAGATCCCGACGTAGGCTTGTTCTTTGTCATGGAACTCCAAAGGGGTCGTCCGCTTCATGAAGCCGCGGTCAAATGGCGCGGTTGGAATGAAATTTGGCCCGTGCTGGACCAAATATTGGAAACCCTCGCACACGCACATTCGCACTCTGTGATTCACAGAGATATTAAACCTGACAACATTTTAGTCGATGAACTTGGGGAAGCTGTTCTACTGGATTTTGGCGTGGCACGCTTGCGTGATCGAGCGCGGAGCGGGACCTCGGCTTACGATTTGCTGGGCACCGTCGACTATGCCGCTCCAGAGCAGGCCACCGGTAATCGACGTCGAATCGGACCCTGGACCGATTTGTATTGTTTCGCCATCGTCCTCTACGAAATTATCTGCGGCCGCGTTCCATTTTGGGCATCCAGCCCGGTTCAATCACTGATCATTCGGCTGGACTCGGGCTGTCCGACGCTGGACCCGAGGCCCGGATTCACAACCCCGGTCGGTTTGTGGGAGGTCTTAGACCGCATGCTACAACCCGAACCCTTCGCGCGGTATAGAACCGCAGCCGAAGCACGCGCAGCATTGGCCAGCTTGGTGGACCAACCTCTCGAAGTTCTGACACCAGAAATTGACGGCGTGCCTACAGGCAGCCACGAGGTTGTCTATCGTGAGCAAGTCACAGATGATGAAGCGGCCGTTCTATTTGAGCATCGAAAGTCGCTTCTTACATCGACCTTCGAAGGGAGTCTTGGGACCCGACCCCCTGAAGCGCCTCTACGGACGTCGACGTTGGTCGGCCGCGATGAACTCTTGCTGAGCTTGTCTCGAGGCCTCGACCATTGGATCAGTGAACCATCACCGGGCATTCTCGTTCTGACCGGGGCAAAAGGCAGTGGCAAAACCCGATTACTAACTGAATTACTGAGTCCATTCCTGGCCCAGGGAGAGGTGGAAGCCCACCAGCATCAGTGGCGCTACGGTCCCAGTATTCGATCGACAATGACGAGCATATCTGGCGGCATCGGAATGCAAGCAGAAGCTCTGCAAGAGCACTTGGAGTGGTTTTTGGATGGCCATGGTGCCTCACCCGACGAAAAAGCGAAACTTGTTGAATGGCTCATGGAGGATGACCGTGGGCAGAGTAATAATCGGGATATGGACTGTATCGAACTGTTTGTTCGAGCCTGCTGCGACCAGCGTCCATTCATTTTGGCAATCGATGGCGTAGACACCATAGATGACCAAATCTTGGCTATCATTAAAGCGATTCGAAATGCGAAGTTACCCGTCATCGTCGTTCTCGCCGGAAACAACCCTAAGGTGCTGGCCGGCGATCGGATGCCCAGTTGGTTGGCCAGTGCGAGACGGACGTTAGAGCCCCTAAACGAAGAAGAATTAGGTCGAATTGCAGACGAGCTAATCAAGCTTGACACCTATGAAAAAGAACGTGTTGTGGCTATGGCAAATGGCAATCCAAAGCGCTTATTCGAGCTGATATATGAGCTCCGTCGACACGGTGACGTCATTCCAGCCAGCCCGCGTTGGTTAATGGCACCAGAGGGCTGGGTGCCCATCGATGCAGCCGCCTCGGGAATGTATTCCATGAGTGGAATCGATCTATCCATCGCAATCGACGAAGACATGTATTGAGCGTCCGCTGATAGCCGGACGGCCGCTTGCGAGATGAGGTGATGACAAAGTTCTGGGTGGAGACGTACAAATCATGACACTCGACGAGCTGACCTGTGTTCTTAAGCCTGCCGGCGGTGGCATCCATGTTGTGAGCACAGGAGTCAATGAACTTCTCGCCTTGCAAACCCAATTATATCGTTGTCAGACAGGGGACGAAGTCAATGCTCTATGGCGAGCATCATTGGAGCAGCTGGACGGCGCGAAGAGCGCGTTACTTGGGGTACCGTCGGATGCGGGAGCCGGTTTTACGCGGGGGTCTAACCGCGCACCCGGTGCGATTCGCCGCCACCTCATGACCGATACCGCCCACCCTATTTGGGATGGGCGTGTACTGGACATGGGCGATGTTCTGACTGTCCCCCAGCTCTTGAGCGAAGAGATGGTCTCGATGGAGCAACGCCAGCGTACGGAACAAGCACTCTATGGTGACAGCCTCAAATTAAAGAGTCGCGTCATCAGCCCACTGGGCATTTGTCGAGCGGTCTTAGAATACGCCTATCGACAAAACCCCGCGATTGTACCCATTGTCATCGGTGGCGATCACAGTGTCGGCTGGCCAGCCTTCGCAGCGGCGTTTGACCACTGGGAGACCAGACTGGGCCGTCGGATTGGCCTCCTGCATTTCGATGCCCATACGGATCTGCTCAGCGAGCGCCTCGGGGTCAAATACTGCTTTGCAACCTGGGCCTATCACGCCAATGAAAAACTGGGGCGCGATGGACGTCTGGTGCAAGTGGGGATTCGGACGAGTGGCCGGACCAAAGCGCACTGGGAGACAACCTTGGGTGTCAAACAGGTCTGGGCCGAAGAGGCCAATACCAAAGGTCCTCAAGCACTTATCGATGAAATTTCCGCTCGGTTTCACAAACTGGGCGTCGATGCGTTGTACGTGAGTAACGATATCGATGGGACCGATCCGGCCTACGCTGCGGCGACGGGAACCCCCGAACCAGGGGGGCTAACTCCCGACCTTGTCTCAGCACTGACACGGGGTCTCGGTAAACGGTTTCCGCTCATCGGAGGTGACTTGGTCGAGGTCGCGCCCCCCCTCGCATCTGACCGACCTCATGAACCTAAACGCACTCTGGATACAGCAGGTCGTTACATCGCCGATTTACTGGACCTGGCATTGACAATATGATCAAACCAAACCCGCCCAAGGGGCAGACCCTCTATCGAGAAAGACGATTTAGCCTGAGGGCCTGCGACTTATCTTTTGGGGGTGGACCAGTAGAGCGACGCGCCGTAGTCATTCATCATGGATCAGTCGTCATTTTACCGATCACAAACGACGGGCACGTGGTCATGATCGAAAATAAGCGATGGCAAATTGGGGCCCGTATCCTTGAACTTCCAGCGGGCACCATAAACCAATCCGAAGACCCAATGGTCTGCGCGTCGAGGGAATTGGTAGAGGAGACTGGCTATCGGGCAGGCCAACTAGAGCATCTGCAAAGCATGTTTGCCTTACCCGGTCTGACAACCGAAGTCATGCACGTGTATCTTGCCCGTGAGCTGACTTGGGTGGGGCAATCCCTCGAAGATGACGAAGATATCCGAGTCCGCCTCTTGACCTTAGACGACCTTCGTAAACGCATCACCCGAGGGGCAATCATCGACGGTAAAACACTCGCCGTCCTCTCCTCATTCCTTCTGCGACAAGCAGACATCAAAGAAACGTCCTAAAAGCTCCGTACTCTCATCTTGGTCTGGCAAGAACATGTCCGCCTTGCTTTCAGCCGAGGGATCGAGTCGCTCTGCAAAACCTTGTCGATAGGCAAGATAGCGATAGCGTGCTTCAGCCCCCGTCATATCGGGGTGGAATTGAACGGAATAGACCCGAGAACCACGGACGTGAAACGCCTGAGTTGCGGTCGCGGCATTTGAAGCCAAAAGGTCCACACCTGGCGGCACACCGCTGACGTGGTCGCTATGTCCAGAATGAACACGAAACCGTGGTTGAAAATCTTGGAACAAAGCAGACCGATGCCCGGTCTCCGTCAACTCAACGGTCACTGTTCCCAATTCTGCATGGTTTGGATCAGTGATCACATCATTCCCCAGATGTTGACCGAGTAGCTGATGACCAAAGCAAATCGCAAAGCACGGGATATCGTTGCTCAAAATACCATCTATGACCGCACGCAACGGGGTCACCCAAGGCTGAGACTTTGGATGATGAACACTGAAATCACCAGACCCGCCAATGACAACACCATCGACGTCATCAAGCCACCGGGGATCAGCGACATCGACCACAGCGTTACGACGTGTCAAATTAAGCTGGCGATCACCAAACCGACTACGGACGCATGCAAACTCATGGTCCAGCATGAGATCGTCGGGGGCGCGGACCTGGATGAGCAAGACGCGTTGTTTTGGTTTGTCGGTCATAAGCACTCACGATGAGACGTAGAGGACAAGTGTACGCCAAGGCAAGCGATGCGTCTAGATTCAGCGGGTTGGCCGACTCGTGTCCTGGCTTTCAATTCGCCGGGTGTACAGGGGGAGAATTTTCGCTGTTAGCCATAGCCAGCCCAGGACGGCGAGTACGGAAATCCCCACCAGCAACTCGGGCGATGAGCTCAGTGCGCCGAGCGCGATGAGCAAGGCTGCAGCACTCGCTTTGGCAACCCGATAGATCATCATATCGATCACCGCCTTACCCTGTGCCCGCTCCCGATGATTCAAAGGCAGATAGAGGGCTTCCTTCGCCGTTCGATAAACCGAATAGTCCATCGACTTACCCGCCACAAAGGCAAATGAGATCAATCCGACGGTCGGAATGATGGCGAAAGCACTCAGACAGATGAGTAGAACAACAGGTACGCCCACAAGGACGCCACCAACACCGATAACTGAGATGATTAAACCACCCCCAAGTTGCATACATAGGGCAGCTGCATCGATGTATCCATAAACGGTGCCAAAAGCCGCCGTTTTGTCTTCACTGCTTGCATAGTTGGCCTCAATCATGGACGTCAGCTGATAATCGACCAAGTTCAAGGCGAGCTGAATCAGCGCGATGATACCCAAGAGACATAAGAGATACTTGGTTCTCATAACCAGCCTAAACCCCGATGCAAAATCGACCGGTGTTTCACCGCTGCCTTGCGATTCGGGCGCCATGTTTGGCATAAAGCTGATCAGGGCGGCTGTACCCAAAAGCATGGGCAATACAAGCCAGGGCGCATGACCCGTACCTAATTGCTCTGCGAGCCCCCCCACTGAGAAATTTGCAGCCATACCACCCAACGTACCCACGCTTAAGAACACCCCGTAAATCCACTTCGCGGTTTTCAGCTGAAAGACCGAATTTGCAAAGGTCCAAAACATCTCAATGAGGACAACGATGTAGACGTCCTTCCAGACAAATAGGAGGAAGACAGCCCAGGTTAAACCAGAATGATATAAGACCAGGCCCAAGATTAGAACAGCGCAGATCCAAAGGACCGCCCGTTGATATAATTGCTTCAACTCCATCCGAGCGGTGGCTCGGCTGTAGACGGCAACGGTGAGGGTCACGCCAATTGCGACAAGGATCCAAGCGTACGGTACAGCGTCTTTACCGTAGTGATCGACAAGTAATGCTTTCAGGGATGGCCGTGCGATGGCATAGCTGCCAAGAACAAGAAATGAACACGCACTGAGGACCCAAATCATCGCTTTATTTGGTTTATTGATCTGCTGGGCAGATTGCTCATCTGATATGTGCATCAGCTGCCGGGTCCCTGCGTGTGCGACGTGGACTGAGCGGTCTCACCCCCAGTCGACTTAAACGAACCGCGGTCAACGACACGACGCACGCCATAGAGGACAACCCCTCCCGCGACGAAGTAGAGCCCCATAATGATGCGCGCCATGGGTGTATTGAATAAGAGCCAAGAGCATAAACCAATAGCGATCAAGGGAATCACCGGACCACCAGGTACACGAAAATCACCGTTCGATGGAGAATCAGCGTCCGGTCTACGCCTGAGAACCATTACAGCGAGGCATGTGGGAATGTATTGAAGAAATCGAGCGACCACACCGACCACGGCCAGTTCGGCAAATGACCCACTCAAACACAAGATGCACGCCAGTGCCCAAGTGAGAACTATGGCCGCTCGTGGTGTCCCCGAACGACCGTCTAGCCGAGCAAATATGCGGGGTAAGTCCCCACGCTCCGCCATCGCAAAGAAACGCCGCGGACTGACGAATGCCGCACCTGCATTTGTACCAAATACAGAAATGGCGATCCCGATGGCGATCACCAGTCCTCCGGTGGCGCCCATGAATTCATGGGCGCTGGCAGCAACTGGGTTAGGGTGACCCGCGAGGCCATCTAGAGTTCCGATGGCAACGCTGAGGACGCCCACATACACAACGGTCACAACAACCATGACCACCAATAATGCCAGGGGAACATTTCGCTTTGGGTTCTCCATCTCGCCTGCGGGGACCACCAAGGTTTCAAAACCAACATAGGCGTATAAGAGAACCATCGTGGTTTCTCCAAAACTACCCCATCCTTGTGGTGCAAAGTCTGAAAACCGGCCCCCTTCAATAAAGAATAACCCGACCAATACAAACATGACCATTGGAGCAAGTTTTGCCACTGAGAAAACCGTTGAGATGGCAGCCCCTTGACGGGCACCGAAGAGGTTGACCACCATGAGAACAGTCATCACGACGATGGCAACAGTCTTTTGAAAAACATCCGCTGAATTGCTGGCATCAACCCAAGGGACAACCCCAGTAAACCAATCAACCCCACCTTGCCAATAGGTTGGCATCAGGCCCGATAGGACGACCATGAGGCCATTGGCCAAGGCGGCCCATGAAATCACAGCGATACAGCAGGTTATCCACCCAACCTGAAATCCCACAAAGTCGCCATAGGCGCGACGTGCATACACATAGGCGCCGCCCGTTTCGTCAAAACGGCTTGCCACCTCGGCGAAACAAAGGGCGATTAGAAAGCAAAGGACGCCACCAAAAATCAGCGATATCAATGAGGCTGGCCCTAAAAAGCCTGCAGCCTTACCGGGTAGTAAGAAAATCCCCTGCCCGATGACACCATTGATGCCAAGTGCGACGACAGCCGTAAAAGACAAGCTCCGTTTAAGAGAGGCTGTATTATGCTCCTCATTCATAAGTGGTGTCCTTTTTTCGCTTTTTTGGGTGTTTTTAGAGCGTGTTCTCTACTTAACTTCGCCGATATTTTGCCGGATTTAAGCCCTCTTTTGAGACCCATCTATACGCTTGCTGCCGATGGACGCCTAGGTCCCGTGCAACCTTCGACATATTCCCACCGTGAATGCGTAATAGGTCTTCGAGTTTAGAGAGAGATGGCGGACCAGAGACCTCATTGGATGTACTTCCAGTCACATGACTCGGTAGGTGTGAGGGATGTACTGAGCCAGCCTGCTGTGCAAATAACCGAACGTATTCAGCCACATTCTTTAACTCGCGTACATTCTCTTTCCACTTATACAAAAGAAGCCGTTCGGCCACCGTAATGCCAAAGGGAATCCCCTCCACAAAGTCATCAAATAGAGCGAGAATTTCATCGCGCCTACGACTCAACGCTGGAAGCTGAATGGTGACGCCTCGCAATCGCGCTAAGAGGTCTTTGCGAAAGGTTCCAGCGGTACACATAGAATCCAAATCCGTATGGGTAGCAGCCACGATGCGCACATTGACCGATTGGTCACGATCGGCCCCAACCGGTCGAATGCGGCCTGTCTCACACGCCCTTAATAGCGCTGGTTGTTGCTCAAGGGGCAGCTCCGCGATTTCATCGAGGAACAATGTTCCACCATCGGCAGCCGCAAATAAACCCGTCCGTGACGATTGAGCCCCAGAGTACGCACCTTTGACATGACCAAACAGCTCGCTGCCTAAAAGCTCGCTACTCAATGCGCCACAATTGAGGGATACCAAACGGCCTTTGCGCCGACTCATGAGATGGATACGCTCCGCCATGCGCTCTTTACCAGCGCCGGTCGGACCATAGATCAGCACGGGCAAGTCAGAGCCGGCTGCACGATCGGCAATGCCTTCGACGATCGCCCTCGACAAACTGAGACGCGGTGACAAACTTGGAATCGGTGTGCCTGGACCCAAGGCAGCTCGAACATAGACAAAAATACTACGCCCGGTGCGGATGACACTGCCGTCATCTAGCTTGGCGCTCGTCACTCGGCTTCCATTCACAAAGGTCCCGTTGCTGCTGTCCAAGTCGGACACCATATGGGCGTTTGAGCGTCTATCGAAACTGACCATGGCGTGCCGACGACTCGCCTCACCATCAGCGATGGTCAGACCATTTCGATCGTTGGGTGCGCGTCCGATAACCAGTTCAGACGAACCGATAGCGATCACCCGCGCTTCACTGATGGGATAGACTTGGCGCAACAAATAGACAGCACGGATGATACCCATCTCACCCGTTGCCATCGGCGGTTTGGTAACTGGCTGGTTCACATCGCGGAGATTAACACAGAAACACCTGAATCGTCGAACAAGCGACTGCGCTTTGTATTCCTTGATGCAACGACTTTATAGCGACTCGCAGAAATGATTCTCAAATGAGGCAAGTTCAAGAGTTTCGACGGCATCTGCGGGCCAGGAATTGAGACCTGAATCAACCATCCACAGGCACGCGTCATCGGGATTTGGGTCGACTGTGCCCAGTACATAGGACGCCCCATCAGTCGAGACCGTCAAGGTTCGTAATGCCCCGTAATTGGGTTTAATGTGTGCGGCAAGTTCAGGCATTAATTTCTGGCACTTCTTATGCTGTGTATGGCCGCAAACCTGGTGTAGTCCACCGGGTAGGTCGTGAATATTAAAACGACGTAGTGCCCCCACATCGCCGCTTTCACCAGGGTCTTCTGTGGTTGGGCGATGATACAAAAGCCCCCGGCCTTCCCGACCTGGTCGACCCGCCTGGTGTAAAGGGCTGAGGTCTAGGGCCGCTGCACGACCCATGCGCCACGCCTCGGCCACTGCATCCACGGCCCGATCTAGGAACCCATTGAGAGCGTCTGCAATCACTCTTGGCTCAGCGCCGCGACAATCCAGCTGATCCAATTCTCGATTTGTCACCCCTGCATGCGTGACCAAAACGGCATTGCCAAATTTGGTCTCACCGACACAGGCAAGCCGAAAACGTCTTTGGAGAAGCAGGCTTTGGACCAAGCGCCTCTGCTCAACTGTAAACGCCGAGAAGTCTCTTTGGACAACGCCTAAAGCGGGCAGATCAGGGAAATGTTCAAATAACGCCTCTTCATCACCTGTCTCGGCGATACGTCGCGCTTCAGAGAAATCTGTATCGGAGAGACGATAGAGTTCCATAACCCGGCACACATCGTGGTTGCCCATAATCATGACGACCTGCTCGCCAGGCTGGTCTAACAGCCACTCTAGAATTCTGACGCCCTCGCGTTGAGCCTGCTCCAGGTCGACGCCTTCACGACCAAAGTCAAAATAATCGCCTATGGTGATCAATCCGACATCGGGTCGCAATTGACAGCTCTCTGTCAACAAGCCGCGGTACCCCAAAACAGAGATGAATTGCTCGAAGGTCGTCTGCGGATCACCGACGACGCCAATTCGAGTGAACTTTGATTTCATAGGCCACACTCCGCGTCGACGAGACGACGAAAGGCGCCGTGAAGTTCTGCACCGATGGGACCATGTCCTGACAGTGCGCGCCCGTTACATTCGACCACGGGCGATAGTTCTTTCAATGTCGATGCAAGATAGAGTTCGTCGAAGTCGCTCTCAACGTGTAGGGCGGTCTCCACGACGTCGATTTGGGCGGCGTTTGCCGCATCCATCAGAGCCTCACGAGTCACGCCAGCCAGCTGTCGACCATCCAGGGGCGGCGTGACCAATCGACCGTCGACCACAGCAAAAACATTGGACCGATTGGCTTCTAGAATATGTCCGTTGGGATCGACCAGTAAGACCTCGTCGACCTGGGCTTTACGCGCAGCCAAGAGCCAGGCCGCGCGACATCCATGTTTGACAGCACCTGGCAAGGATGGGGGATTGACCCATGAGAGCGACGACACCCGAACGTGTCGACCCGCCGTACCAGCTGGGATAAGCGACCGTTGTAGTATAATATTACCGCCCGCTGTGACCGTGTAACGGATGGAGACGTTGCCCTGACAAACGGCTAAGATCTCCGTCCTGATTTGCTCTATGGGAGGCACGCTTAAGCCCATGGCATCCGCCGAGCGTTGCAAGCGGAGAAGATGAGGTTCGAAACGAAATGGAATGCCGTCATAGGTCCGAAGTGTCTCAAACGCCGTTAAGCCAAAAAGCAGCCCAGGATCGTCGCCTGGGATCTGGCCACCCTCACGACCATTAACCCAAATTGTTGACTCACTCATCACAGTCGGACCCTCATGCGCCCTGTGGTGATGCGCGGCGTAAGACCGCATCGATATCGACGCCCTTCGAAAGGGTGCCAAAACAGGCGAAACGGTCCATGTTCAATCTTGATTGCACGAACGCGTCTGCAATGGCGTCATCCCCAGAGGTCAGCAGAATAGACCCCTGCAGGGCCAAGGCCAACATTTCAACAAATCGTCTGGCGTCGCTTTGGCCGATAGATGCTTGGGTGAGGCCGTCGATGCGCTCTAAGAGCTGGTCGTACAGTGAATGGTATCCTCGAGCTGTTCTCAGCTGTTCACGAAGCGCTGAGAAGGCATCAGGTTCTTTGACCACAGCTCGAAGAACATCCAGACAAATCACATTGCCAGAGCCTTCCCAG
>MDTC01200872.1_pt1 | contig 21941 bp, 21 predicted proteins | sample 811181 | NCBI WGS metagenome assembly MDTC01 (sample SAMN05326644, study PRJNA326480) | marine metagenome | isolation source: seawater | place: Pacific Ocean: North | collected 2011 | reverse complement strand
TATTGGATGCTTTAGTTTTTATCCTACTAAAAATCTTGGATGCTTTGGTGATGGTGGAATGGTTGTAACAAATAATAAAAATTATTATAAAAAAATTATCTCGTTAAGAAATCATGGTAGTTTAAAAAGGTATATTCATACTCAACTTGGTTTTAATAGTAGGTTAGACGAAATACAAGCGGCGATACTAAATATTAAATTAAAATACATAAATAAGCTAAACAACTTAAGAATAAAAATTGCAGCTATTTATTCAGACGAATTGAAAAAAGTTGATGGAATAGAAACACCTCTGATTGAAAAGAATAAAAAACATGTTTTTCATCAATATACTATTCTAGCTAATAATAGATCAAAAATTATAGAAGCTTTGAACTCCAAAGGTATACAAACTTCTATATTTTATAAATATCCTGTGCACAAACAAAAAGTATTTTATAGCAAATATAAAACAAAAGTTCTTAAAAATTGTGACTACGTTCAAAAAAGATGTTTGTCTTTACCAATTTACCCAGAGCTAAATGAAAAAGATATTTATAAAATATGTTCAATTATAAAAAAAGTTAAATGAAAAAAGTCTTCATTATAGCTGGTGAGGCATCAGGAGATTTATATGCAAAAGAAATTATCAAAAAATTACAGAATAATAATATTGAAGTATTCGCAATGGGTTCCAAAAATGTCCAAGAAACTCAAGCAAAAATAATTCAAGATTCAACTGAATTATCAGTTACTGGTATTATTGAAGTTGTAAAAGTTTATTCTAAAATTAAAAAAGCACTAGATAATATTAAAAAAAATCTTCTGATAAAAAAGCCAGATTTATTAATTCTAATTGATTATCAAGAATTTAATTTTAGGTTAGCAAAATTTGCAAAAGCTAATGGTATTAAAGTTTTATTTTTTATTGGTCCTCAATTTTGGGCGTGGAGACCAAAAAGGATAAAAAAATTTAAGAATATAGTTGACAAAATGGCTGTTATATTTCCTTTTGAAGAAGAGCCATACAAAAAGCTTGGCATAGATGTAAGTTATGTTGGTCATCCATTAATAAATCTTGATACATCTTTTAAGGATATTAAGAAAAAAGTCATTAAAGATTCTTTTACAATTGGTTTTTTTCCTGGAAGTAGAATGAATGAAATTAAAAGGCTAAGCCCTATATTTGATAAGGTAATTTCGAATTTAAATTCTAATAACCTTAATTTTTTTGTATCTGCATCATCTAAGAGATTTGAAAAATTCTTCAAAAATTACAAAAATTGTGAAGTTGTTTATAATGAAAATATTTATGATTCTATAAATAGGTGTGATATAGCAGTTGCAGCATCTGGCACTATAACATTACAAATTGCTTTATGCGAAAAACCTTTATGTGTTGTTTACAAGCTTTCCTGGCTATCATATCTATTCGCAAAATTTCTTGTAAAATTAAAAAATATATCACTTGTGAATATTATTTGTAATAAATCTATTGTTAAAGAATTTATACAACATGAAGTAACAAGTACAAATATTGCAAAAGAAATTATAAGAATAGCTAAAGATGATCAATATCGTTCAATCATATGCAAAGATTTAAAAGAAGTTAAAGAAATTTTAAAAAAAGATAATGGTGAAAACATCGTTGATATCATTTTTCAAATGATTGAATAACACCTCTTGAGCTTTCATCTATAAATTTTAATAGATAATTTACTTCTATAAACTCTTTACTTAATGTCTCAAGTTCGCTTGTATTTGCAGGGTTATTACTTGTTCTAAAAATTAATTTATAAGCCTTATGTAAAGCATTAATAATCTCGGGTGAAAAATTATTCCTTTTTAAACCTTCTTTATTTAAACCATGAGTTTTAGCAAAACTTCCAGTTGCTAAAAGATATGGAGGTAAATCTTGATTTAAGGCAGCTCCCATACCTGCAAAAGCGTAATCACCAACTTTACAAAATTGATGTACCAAAACATACCCAGCAAGAACTGTACAGTTCCCAACTTCTACATGTCCTGCAAGAGAAGTAGCATTTGACATAATATTGTTATTTCCAACAACACAATCGTGCGCAATATGCACATAAGCCATTATCCAATTACCGTCTCCTACTTTTGTTGTTGATTTCCCTCCAGCTTTTGTACCTTTATTTATCGTGCAGTATTCTCTTATAGTATTATTTTTTCCAATAATTAATCTAGATTCCTCTCCTTGATATTTTTTATCCTGAGGGATTTCACCAATAGATGAGAATTGAAAGATTTCATTATTCTCCCCAATTTCAGTGTTATCTTGAATGACCACATGAGATGCAATTTTACTACCTGACCTAATAACGACATTTTTGCCTACTATAGTATAAGCGCCTATCTCCACAGAGGGGTCAATTTTGGCTGAACTATCTATAATTGCAGTTGAATGAATATTTGCCATTACTTCTTTACACTTTCAGGTAATTCCTTAAAACCACACATTAGGTTTGCAGATGCTACAATATCATTATCGACAAGCGCTGTAGCTTCAAAAACAGCAAAGCCCTGTTTCTTCTTTAGCATTTCAACTTTTATTATCAATTGATCGCCAGGATCAACTTGTTTTTTAAATCGTGCCTTATCAATACCGACGAAAAGATAAACACTTTCCTTTTCTGGGGTTAACCCAGGGGTTTTAAAAACTAACAAGCCAGAAGCTTGTGCCATCGCTTCTAGAATTAATACTCCTGGCATTACGGGATAATTTGGGAAATGTCCATTAAAAAATGGCTCATTATAAGTTACATTTTTTAGAACAGTTATTTTTTTACCAGGATCACACGAGACAATTTTATCAACCAGCAAAAATGGATATCTATGTGGTAATAATTTTAAAACCTCAAGTATGTTATTTTTATCTTCCAAATTGTTCTCTCTTTATATTTTTATTTTTTTAATAATTTTTCTAACTTTTTAAATAATGCGGCATTTTTTAACCATATTTTATTTTCCATAAATGGAGTTCCTGAAGAGTATACACCAGGTTTGGTAATTGAACTTGATATTTTCGACATACCTGTAACATGAGTATTATCACAAATTTGAATGTGACCTTGAATGCCAGCACCGCCTCCAATTGCGCAGTTTTTTCCTATAACTGCACTACCTGCTATGCCAACACATCCAGCTACTGCAGTATTTTCCCCAATATATACATTGTGAGCTACTTGAACTTGATTATCTAATTTTACTCCGTCGCAAATTATTGTATTGTCAAGTGTGCCTCTGTCGATTGTTGTATTAGCGCCAATTTCAACATTATTTCCAATATGAACTGCACCAATTTGAGGAATTTTAAACCACTCATTGCCTTCTTTTACATAACCAAAACCGTCCGACCCAATAACAACGCCAGCATGAATAATACAGTTAAAGCCAATTTCTGTTTCATGACAAATTGTCACATTAGGATAGATAAAACAGGATTCGCCAATTTTGACATTGTCACTAATGAAAGTATTTGAAGATATTACAGAGTTTTTCCCAATTATAACATTTTCACCTATATGAACTTTTTCACCAATTTGAATAGACTTATCAATGTCAGAATTAATTGATTTATCTTTAATATACAAATCTTTTAAAGAAGGTTTTGATTTATTAAAAAAAAGTGATAACTTTGAAAAAGTTAAATAAGGGTTGTCAGAATATATTATTACGCCGTCAAAAAAATCAATAAGATTTTTTTTGGTGATCAAAACTTTGGATTTAGTATTATTAAGTTCTTTTAAATATTTTTTATCGTTCAGAAATATAACACTTTTATCGTTAGCTCTAGTTATTGAAGCAACAGAATTAACCTCATAATTATCGTCGCCCTCGTATTCTAAATTAAATTCTTTTGCTAATTTTTTGATTTTGTAAAACACAAATTTATTTCATTGCTTTGATAACTTTATTAGTAATATCAATTGAAGAATTTGGTTTAGCCCATGTGACATTATTATTAGTTAAAACTAAATCGTAACCACCTTTTTTTGCGATATCAAGTATTATAGTTTTTAATTTTTTTTCTATTTTTCCAAGCTCTTCATTTCTACGTATTTGGAAGTCTTCTCTTGCCTCAGTCGCATCTCGCTCTATGGATCTTTCAAGTTTTGTTATTTTTTTAATTAATGCATCAACCTGTGATTTAGATAAAACATCTTTTTCTTTTTTAAGTTTATCTTTCTGTTTCTTTAGCTTTTCTGCGCTAGATTTAATTTTAGTATTTCTTGGAGCAAATTCTTGTTCAAGTTTTTTTTGTGCAGCTTTAGCTTCTGGAGCCTCATTCATTACTAGAGCGAGATCAACGAAAGCTATTTTAGTTTCTGCATGTAAAGCACTAATTGAAAACATTAATGATACAAAGATGGTAAATGTTTTTAAAAAATTCATATTTATCTCCATTTTATGATTACAGTGAGCCCAATCTAAACTGGAAACCTTCAGTTTTATCAGATTCATCATCGTTAAATGGTACAGAAAAGTTAATGGTTATTCCACCAAAAGGTGATAAGAAACTGAACGATAACCCAGCGGAACCTCTTATTTCATCAATATCAAAATCTTCCATATCCTTGTAAGCTTTACCAAAATCAACAAAAAATGCAGATTGAAGATTTTTTAGCTCTTCTATCTCTGACAAAACTGGCGTTGGAAACTGAACCTCAGCTGAAGCATTAAACATAAAATCTCCACCTAGAGGCTGGTTCTTTGAATCTTTTGGTGATAAGCTATTTTTTTCGTAACCTCTAACTGATTTTGGGCCGCCCGTTCTAAATTTATCATAAAACGGAATTTTATTAGTACTACCATATCCAGTTCCGCCAGCCACTTCTGAAGATAGTTTAAGAATTAAATCATCTTGAATCTCAAAAAAACCAACTGTCCTAAATGTAAGTTTAAAATATTCAATATCACTGCCAGGTATATTTATTTGACCCTTTAAATTTGTTCTAAAACCGGATGTAGTGAATGATCTTCTGTCTCTTGTATCTATTGTATAACCAGCAATTAATTCTGCATTTGTATAATCATCACCATGCTTAGCTATGAAATCCAATAGTTCCTGCGCGCTTTTTTCCGATGATGTTACATTGTAACTTTGCGCTTTGATTCTAAAGTTAATTCTATTTTCCTCAGTCATTGGAATTCCGTATGAAAACGATAATTCTTTTCTATCTGATTTGAAGGTTGTTTGAGTATCGGTATTAGTAGTATCTTCTTGTTGCAAACTAAAACCAAAACCTCTACTTACATTATCAAGGTTATGATATGGATTATAAAAATTAAAACTATAATTTTTTGTTGTTTTCGCAGTATTAATTGCAAAAGATACCTTATTACCCGTGCCTAAAAAATTATCTTGGGAAATAGATGTATTTAATTGCACACCTGTACCTGAGCCACCAAATCCAGCTCCAATATTAAAGTTTCCTGACATTTTTTCTTCAATGTGAATAATTACATCCATCATATTTGTTTTATTTGGCACTTTTCTTTCTTGGATAGTTACATTTTCTACATATGCTAATTGCTGAAGTCTTCTTTTAGATAGTTTTATCAGATTACTAGAATACCAACCACCTTCCATTTGCCTCATTTCTCTTCGAAATACTTTGTCCGCAGTTTTAACGTTTCCCTTTATTTCAATTCTTCTCACATAAACCCTTTGTCCAGGGTCGATAAAGAAATCTAAATCTACTTTATCTCCTTCAGTAAATTTAGGAATTGCATTTATGTTTGCAAATGCATATCCATCCTCACTCATTAGTGCTTTGATTGCTTCTACTGATCTATTAATCTTCCCTCTTGAAACATATTCACCAGAAAAAACTTCAATAGCATCAGCTATTTTTTTAACATTTAAAATGAACTTTCCAGAAACCATTACTCTATCAACTATATACCTGGTTCCTTCGGAAACATTGATTGTTACAAAAACGTGTTTCTTTTCTTTATCTAATGATACTTGTGACGAATCAACTGAAAATTCTAAAAAACCGTGATCTTGGTAAAACTGCACTAAGGTTCTAATGTCTGCATCTAACACTGGAGAAGAATAAGTTCCTGAATTTTTCCAAAACTCGTACCAAACTGGTGTCGTTGAATTAAATTTAGAAATTAGTTCATCATCGGAAAAAGTTCTGTTACCTGTTATTTTTATTTGCTTTATGAGAGCGCTTTCTCCTTCCTTGACATAAACAACTATTGAAATCTGATTATCAGGTAACCTTGTTTCATTTATATTAATTTTTACAGCATATTTTCCTCTTGCATAGTACTGCTCTAAAAGTTCAGACTTTATTTTTTCTAATACTGATTCGTTAAATATCTTACCTGGCTGAATACCTGCGGCCATAAGAACTTCTTGTATTTGCTCTTCTTTAATGTCTTTAAGACCCTCAAATTCTATTGATGACATGGTTGGTCTTTCAACAAATGAAAGGATTAGCGTACTTTTCTTTCTTTCAATTACAATATCATCAAAAAAACCTGTCTTGAAAAGAATTTTAATTATTTCAGTGCTATTACTTGTATAAAAAGTATCGCCTATTTCGATTGGCAAATATGCATAAACTGTTCCTGGATCTACTTTTTGAAGGCCCTCAAGTTTAATATCATTAACAACAAATGCTTCTTCGTTGGCTATAAGATGAGTATTAAAAATTAATAAAATTATAAAGAATATTTTTTTCATCTATGTTATTAGTTTTGAAATATCGTTATAAAATGCAAAAAATGTAAGAAATATTATAAATATAAGTCCAATTTTTTGTAAGTGTATTTGCATACCCTCAGAAAGGGGTCTTCTTAAAATGAGTTCAAAAAAGTAATTAAGCAAATGACCACCATCAAGCATTGGAATAGGCAATAGATTTAATATTCCAATACTAATACTTAAGATTGCAAGTAAGCTTAAAAAACTCATTAAACCAATATCAAATGAATCTTTAGCATATTGTGCAATACCAATAGGTCCAGAAATATTTTCTGAAGATACTTTTCCAGTTACCATCATTTTTAAAAATTTCAATGTTAAAATAGACATATCATATGTTTTATAGATTGATAATTTAATACTTTCTAAAAAATCATGATTTATGTATATAGTATTATTATCTACAAAATCTTGGTCAATCATGGGACCAATTCCAATTTTTCCAACCATTTGATTATTTTCCATAATGCTTTGTGTAGGAATATTTAAACTAATGTTTTCTCCGTTTCTTAATATTTGAAAGACCATATTATTATTTTTATTATTTGCAATAGAATTAATAATATTTTCCCAGGTTAAAGTTTCGTTATCATTTATACTTATAATTTGGTCATTTTGTAAAATGCCATATTTTTCTGCCAAACTAGCTTTCGAAATTGAACCAACAAAATTTGAATTGCCAGAAACTGGGTAGATTCCGAAATCATTTAAAATATTTTGACTATTTAGAAATTTGGTTGAGGTTTGAATTGGGTCAAGACTTTGTTCCTGGAGATTTCTTTTTATTTGGATTTCTATATTTTTATTATCCGCGATGTTATTAATTATTTCTCGAATTACACTTGACCAAGACAAAGTTTTCGAATCATTTATTGAAATAATTTCATCATTTGCTTGAAGCCCGATATCTTCAACAATTGAATTTTCAACAACACCATAAACTACTGGTTTGAGTCCTGGGGAGCCAATATATAAAATAAGAAAATAGAAAAAAATAGCTAAAATAAAATTAAATATAGGTCCATTGGCAACTACAAAAGCTCTTTTAAACAGTGGTTGGTTGTTAAATGCATATTTTTTGTCTGATTCGGATACTTTCCCTTCATTTTCGTCCAACATTTTCACATAACCCCCTAATGGAAGCGCGCAAATTTTAAATTCAGTTTCACTATTTCTAAACTTGAAACTAGCAATTTTTTTTCCAAACCCAACAGAAAACTGTAATACCCTTATTCCACAGATCCTTGCTGCTATATAATGGCCATATTCATGAAATATAACAATAATACTTATTGTTAATAAAAAAACTAGAATTGTCGTAAGAATAATCATTATTAAATTATATCACTAACAAGATTATTAGCGAATAACCTTGCTTTTGTATCATATTCTAAAACCTCATCAATGTTAGAGGCATTTGAGTTTTCAAAATTACTTACAGTTTTTTCAATAATTGTATGTATATCTGTAAATTTAATTTTTTCTTCAATAAAAGATTTTACTGCGATTTCATTTGCTGCATTTAAAATGCATGGGTAAATTCCACCCTCTCCAGCAATCTTTTTAGTTAAAAAAAAGCTTGGGTATCTTTTTTCTTCAATCTGTTCAAAATTAAGTGGAGAAGATTCTTCTAAACTTAATTCTGGTACGCCTGAATCAATCCTGTCGGGCCATGCTAGACAATATGCAATGGGAATCTTCATATCACTAATACTCATCTGTGTTAGCACTGAGTTATCATTAAAAAAAACACATGAATGAATTAAGCTTTGAGGGTGAATAATGGCATCAACTTTATTACTGGGCATTTCAAATAAATGCATTGCCTCTATTATTTCTAATCCCTTATTAACCATTGTTGCACAATCAACTGTAATTTTGTTACCCATTTTCCAAGTTGGATGTTTTAAAGCATCTTTAACAGATATTGAATTAAAAGTACTAAGGTCTCTTTTTAAAAAGGGTCCTCCACTTGCAGTGAGGACAATTTTTTTAATATGTTTTTTGTTTTTTGATTCAATGCATTGGTGAATAGCATTATGTTCACTATCAATTGGAAGAATAATTGCATTATTATCATTTGCAATTCTCATTAATAAATCACCGCACATTACTAATGGCTCCTTATTTGCTAAAAGTAATTTTTTTCCAGATTTTACAGCATTCATAGAACTTTTTAGACCTGCAGAGCCAACAATTGCATTAAGTACATAATCTGCTTCTTCAATTTGAGATAGTTTAGCAAGAGAATCTTCTCCAAAAATAATTTCTAAATTCGGATCACTTAATGCATTGGAAATTTTATTTAAATCTTCCTCATTTTTAACACAAACGTAATTAGGTTTTAACTCTCTAGCTTGTTGAATTATTAAATCAATCGATTGGTTTGTGCTAATTGCAATTACATTAAATTTTTCTGAGTGTTGTTTAATTACATCAATAGCATTCACTCCTATGCTTCCAGTTGACCCTAAAATAACGATATTTTTTTTCATAAAATTTTATTCAATAAAAAGTGTTAGGTAAATAAAGGGAATTGAAAATAAATAGCTATCGATCCTATCTAGTAAACCACCATGTCCGGGTAAAATACTGCCAGTATCTTCAAGATGATGAATACGCTTTATTAAACTAATATATAAATCACCTATAAAGGACAATATAATAAAAATCATAAAAATCACTAAAGTTGTAAATAATGTTTCATTTAAAAATTTCTCGTATGTTAAAAGTATTACAGTAAAAGAAATTAAAAAGCCTCCAATATAACCTTCCAATGTTTTATTTGGGCTGATATTCGGAAATATTTTTTTTTTACCAAATAATTTTCCACAAAAATATCCACCTATATCTGTCAGTGCAACATATGCTATAAGAAAAAAAAGTACAAAAGATTTTTCAATATTGATTTGGCTTAAGTATAAGAAAGAAAGATATAACGAAGGAAGTATTATATATCCTGAAAAAAGAATACCTCGATTCACTGTATCTTTGTTATAGCTTTCGAAATTATTGGTTTCCTTATTAAATTTAAAAAGTAAAAGTGATACCCCTAACCAAATTACAACATTAAAGTATAAAAGTGTATTTACAACACCATATTTCTGCATGCCAATTGAAAAAAATATTGTGAGAAAAAAAGTTACAAATAGCCATATTCTATTTTTATTTAAACCATATCCACTTATATTTAGCCATTCCCAAAACCCATAAAATATTACAATTGATAAAATAAATCTCAAATATTCTGTAAAAAATAAAGTAAATAAAATGATTGTGAAAATTATTAGAACACTTGTTATAACTCTTTTTGTTAGATTCGAAGACATATTCACAATTTGCCAAATTTTCTCTCAATCTTATTATACCAATCAAGAGATTTTAAAAAATTACTTTTTTTGAAACTTGGCCATTTTATTTTTGTAAAATATATTTCGCTATATGTAGTTTGCCATAATAAGAAATTACTCATTCTTTGATATCCTCCAGTTCTTATAAGTAAGTCTACATCTGGTAAATCTTTTGTGTACAAAAAATCTTTTATATTATATTTTTTTTTACCACTATCTATTATTCCCTTTACAGCATACTCAATATCTTGAATACCTCCATAATTTATTGCAATATTAAGATTCATATTTTTATAATTTTTTGTAGACTCTTGAGCAAAGTTAATTTTTGTCAAAAGAGATTTTGGAAATACAGATAAGTTACCTACAAATGAAATTTTAATTTTCTTTTTATGTGCAACATCTAAATTTTTTTGAATAGATTCAATAAACAAATTGTAAAGGTTTCTAATTTCACTTTTTGGTCTATCTACATTCTCATGACTTAAAGCAAATACTGTAAGATTTTTTATGTGCAAATCCAAACAACAACTTACAATTGTTTGCAATGTCTTTAGTCCTTCTATATGTCCCTTGTCTCTATTTAAGCCTCTTTCTAGTGCCCAAGATCCATTACCATCCATAATGATGGCAATATGTGTTGGAATCTTTTGCTGGTCAGCCATCTTAAATCTGCATTAAATCTTTTTCTTTTTCAATGATTCTTTCGTCGATTTGCTTTATGTTTGAATCTGTAAGTTTTTGAATATCTTCTTCTGACCTTTTTTCATCATCTTCTGAAATTGATTTTTCTTTTAAAAGTTGTTTTAGTTTGTTGTTCGCGTCTCTCCTAATATTGCGAACTGAAACTTTACAGTTTTCTCCCTCTTGTTTTACAAGTTTTACAAGCTCTTTTCTCCTTTCCTCAGTTAATGGCGGTAAAGGTATTCTTATGAGATTGCCAGAGACCGCAGGATTTAAACCTAAATCTGATGAAATAATACTTTTTTCAACCTCTTTAATCATATTCTTTTCCCAAACATTGAGTTGTAATGTTTTAGCATCCTCAATTTTTATATTCGCAACCTGATTTAATGGTACTTCTTGTCCATAGTATTCAACTGTTATAGTATCAAGTATCGAAGGGTGTGCTCTACCAGTTCTAATTTTGCTCAAATTATTTGATAAAGATTCCATACTCTTTGTCATTTTTTGACTTGCTTCTTTTTTAAGTTCATCAATCATGTAGTTACCTTTGTTCCTATGCTTTCATCAACAATCACCTTACTAATAGAATTTTTCATAGTAACATTAAAAATTCTCAATGGTATAGAGTTTTCCTTACATAATACCATTGCTGTGGTATCCATAACCTTAAGCTCTTTTTGAATTACTTCAGAATACGTTATTGTTTTAAATATTTTTGCATCATTAAAAATTTTTGGATCTTTGTCAAAGACTCCATCTACCTTTGTTGCTTTAAGCATCATATCTGCATTTATTTCAATTGCTCTTAACGAAGCAGCTGTATCGGTAGTAAAAAAGGGATTACCTGTTCCAGCAGCGAAAATTATAATTCTACCTTTTTCTAAGTGTCGAATTGCTCTTCTTCTAATATAGTCCTCAGCAATCTGGTTAATTCGAACCGCTGACATTACTCTACATTCTACTCCATTTTTTTCTATTGAATCTTGAATGGCGAGAGAGTTAATAATTGTTGATAACATTCCAATATTATCGCCAGTAACTCTATCTATTCCAGTTTGTGCGAGTCTAGCTCCACGAAAAATATTTCCACCACCAACAACTATTGCTAACTCATGGCCTTTATTTACAACTGATACGATATCTGATGAAATATTATTTAGTACTTTATGGTCAATGCCGTGATCATATTGCCCTATTAAGGCTTCTCCACTCAACTTTAGTAAATATCTAGACATTAAGTTTTATTAACTTGAGACATAACTTCATCAGCAAAATTTTCTGATTTTTTCTCTATACCTTCTCCGACCTCATACCTTTTAAATAATAAGACACTATTTTTTTCATTCAAAAGAAGTTCTTTTATTGAAATATCACTATTTTTGACAAACTTTTGACTCAACAAGGTATTTTCTTCATAGAACTTTTTTACTTTTCCTTCTACCATCTTGTGTACAATATTTTCCGGCTTTCCACTTTCTTTTGCCTGAGCTAAAAATATTTCCTCTTCCTTTTCTACTAGCTCTTTATTGATACCCTCTTGCGATACAGCTAAAGGTTTCATTGCTGCAATATGCATTGCTATATCCTTAGCAAGGTTTTCATTCTCGTATTCGAGAGAAACTAAAACTCCAATTTTTGTTCCATGAAGATAATATCCGAAGTTAGAAGAGCTTAATTTTTCATATCTTCTAATTTGAACGTTTTCACCAACTTTACTAATAAGTTGGAGCCTTGCTTCCTCAACATTAGTTTCACCATAGCTTGCTGAAAGTAATTCTTTTAGATTAGCAATATTTTCACGCGCAGATAATTCAGAAATTTCATTACAAAATTTTACAAAATTTTCATCTTTTGCTACAAAATCAGTTTCACTATTAACTTCAAGCAGAGTAGCAAATTTTTTATCTCCACTAATATTAATTTTGATTACTCCTTCAGCAGCTATCCTAGAAGATTTTTTGTCCGCTTTTGCTTGGCCAGCTTTTCTCATATTTTCAATAGCAATTTCTATATCGCCTTTGGATTCAACGAGAGCTTTCTTGCATTCCATCATACCAGCTCCAGTTCTGTCTCTTAGATCCTTTACTAACTTTGCTGAGATTTCCATTATTCTGACTCCTTTTTGGAAGTTGTTTTTTTTGCTACTTTTTTCTTAGTTGTTGTTTTTTTTGTGGAAGCTTTTTTAGTAACAGCTTTTTTAACAACTTCTTTCTTTTTATTATCAGCATTGTCTTCAGTTTTATTATTTTTTACAGCTTTTATAACTTTCTTTTTTCGTTTTACAGAAACTTTTTCATCCTTATCGCTACTTTTTGAAGCACTAATAAGCTCTTCTTCAATAGAAACTGGTGAATTTGTTTTAGCATACTCTAGCCCTTTTGATATAGCTTGTGAAATATAAGAACAATATAAATCAATAGCACGTATTGCATCATCGTTGCCAGGGAAAAAATAATCAATTTCTTCGAAGGAATTATTTGTATCAACCACAGCTATAACTGGGATACCTAATTTTTTTGCCTCGGTAATAGCAATATTTTCATAACCAACATCTATTACAAATAAAGCAGATGGTATTTTTTTCATATCTTTAATACCACCAAGACTTGCATTAAGCTTATTGAGTTCTCTTTGCTGCATTAATTGTTCTTTTTTTGTTAGATCGGAGTCTTTTTTTGAAACTTCTATTTCTAAGTCTTTTAGTCTTTTAATTGATTGTTTAACAGTGGAAAAGTTTGTCAACATTCCACCAAGCCATCTTTGACTTACGTAAGGCATGCCACAAGATGTTGCGTGTTTTTCAACACTATCCCTTGCTGCCCTCTTAGTTCCCACGAATAATATATTTCCACCTTTAGAAACTATTTTTTCAATAAAATTACACGCATCATTGAGCATTGGTACAGTTTTTTGAATATCGATAATATGAATATGGTTTCTGTTTCCATATATATAAGGCTTCATTTTTGGATTCCAAAAACTTGTTTGGTGGCCGAAATGCACTCCTGCTTCAAGGAGCTCTTTAATAGTTGTCTCTGACATTTTATTTTCCTTTATTGGGTTAATATTTCCTTAGAAAAATCCGCACTGCCAAAAATGGACCCAGTGAGGATAAAAAACAATCTAAGTTCGTTATGTTTTGAAGCTTTATAACATATACTTATAATAAGGACAATCTGTATAATAAAATTAATTACATATTGCTAAAAATGGTAAAAAATCAATCAGAAATAGAAAAAATGAGAGTAGCTGGCAGATTAGCTGCAGAAGTACTAATCATGCTTGGTGATTTTGTGAAACCAGGTATAACCACGGACGATATTAATAGTATTTGCCATAATTTTATAGTAAATGAACTAGGATGCATTCCTGCTCCCTTAAACTACAAAGGATTCCCAAAATCTGTCTGCACGTCAGTAAACCATCAAGTTTGTCATGGAATTCCAGGAAGCAGAAAATTAAAAAAAGGTGACATAGTAAATGTTGACATTACTGTTATAAAAGACGGATATCATGGAGACACTAGTAAAATGTTTTATATTGGGAAACCCTCTGTGCAAGCTAAAAGATTGACAGAAATTACTTATGAAGCCTTGAAAATTGGAATAAAAACAGTAAAGCCGGGCAACACTTTAGGCGATATAGGTTTCAACATTCAGAAATATGTAGAAGAAAATAATTTTTCTGTTGTAAGGGAATTTTGCGGTCATGGTATTGGAAAAGAATTTCATGAAGAGCCTCAAGTTTTACATTACGGCAACCAAGGTGAAGGTGAGGTTATAAGAGAAGGAATGACCTTTACAATAGAGCCAATGGTGAACTTTGGCAAAAAGGAAGTAAAAATTTTACCAGACCAATGGACTGTCGTAACAAAAGATCATAGTCTTTCAGCTCAATGGGAACACACAGTTCTTGTGACAAAAAATGGATATGAAGTTTTAACCATAAGGCCTGATGAAAACATATAGTAATAAAGAATTAGCCTTAAAATTTAAAAGTAATAATGAAATTAATAATTTTGTTCACAAAAATTATTCATCAAACAGAAATAATATTGAAAAACTTCTTTATTTAAAAACTCAAATTGTTGATTCAATATTAATTGAGGCTTGGATAGAGAATAAGCTAGATAAATATCCCATTACCTTAGTAGCAGTGGGAGGATATGGAAGAGAAGAGGTTTTCCCATACTCAGATATAGATATCTTAATTATTTATAATAGTAAAATTGATAAAAATTTCAAACATTGTATTTCTAGTTTTATTGCAAAAATCTGGGACTACAAGCTTCAATTAAGTCATAGTGTAAGAAAAATTAACGAATGTTTGAAGGAATCTAAATCAGACATTTCATCTGAAACAAATATGCTTGAGTCAAGGTATATTTTCGGAAATAAAGAAATTTACTCATCTTTTAAAAATAAAATCACACAAGGTTCAGCGTCATCTAAAAAAAATTTTGTAAATAAGAAAATAATTGAGCAAGAAATTAGACATAATAAATTTAATGCAACGTCATATATGTTAGAGCCAAACATAAAAGAATGTATTGGAGGGATGAGAGACTTAAATAACATTTTTTGGGTGTCAAAAAAAGTTTACGGAATTTCAGATTTTCATGGTCACTATGATAATAAAATTATAAGTAAAAAAGAGTTTAATCAAGTCAAATCATCAAGAAACTTTTTATTCAATGTTAGGTATCTTTTGCACTATTTAAACAAAAAACCTCTAGAAAGATTATATTTTGAGAATCAAATTTCACTTGCCAAGTTCCTTAATTATAGGGGTAATGGTAATCAACCAGTAGAAAGGTTCATGAAAAACCTTTATAAAAATATTAGCGTTGTAAAACATACAAACAATATTATTTTAAATTATATAAATTTCAATTTAAAAGCTTTGAGAGGAAGATTTATAAAAATTAATAATTACTTTTATTCAAAAGATAATATGATTTTTATTAATAACGATGAATCCTTTTTAAAAAATCCAAGTCTACTTCTAGAAATTTTTTATGTAATGCAAAATAGAAACCTTCAAGAAATAGAGCCAAGGACCCTAAGATTAATAAATGACTCGCTTTACTTAATAGATTCAAAGTTTAGAAACTCAAAAACAAATCAAATAGCTTTTATGAATATTTTAAAAAATGATTTTAACGTCACGAAGATATTAAGAAAAATGAGTGAAAGTGGGGTGTTAGGTTCATATTGGCCAGCCTTCAAAAAGTCTATTGGTCAAATGCAGTTTGATTTATTTCACATTTATACTGTAGATGAGCATACCTTATCAGTTTTATCAAATTTACGATTTATGGGAACCAATGAATGCAATAAGAAATATAAATTTATTTATGAAGTATATAAAAATATAAAGGATAAAGAAGTTTTATATTTGTCATCGTTGTTTCATGATATTGGAAAAGGGTCAAACAAAGATCATTCAAAAGTAGGAAAAGATTTGATATATAAGTTTGCAATTAAACATGGTCTTAGTGAGCATCAATCAAATACAGCAAGTTGGCTTGTTGAAAATCATCTACTTATGTCACTAACCGTTCAAAAAAAGGATATTAATGATCCAATAGAAGTAATAAAATTTGCTACAAATGTTAAAACTCAAGAAAGATTAGATTATTTATATCTCCTTACAATTGCTGACATAAGAGGAACTAATCCTAAGTTATATACTGACTGGAAAGATCATCTATTAAAAGAGTTTTATTTATTAACATCAAAATATATTGCTACCAATTCAATTCTTGATTCTTCAAAAGATTCATATATTAAAAATATTAAATCATCTGTTCTAAAAAAATTAAATACTTTAAATAATAAAAAATTCCTCGAGGATATGTGGAGTCAGTTACCTATTGATTATTACCAAAAGCATAACGATGAAGATCTAGAATGGCATTCTGAATGTTTAATGAAAAAAGGTACCAATAAAGATTTTATGCAGATTAGAGAAAGTCCATACAGGGGCTGTACACAATTAATGATTTACCAAAAAACTAGAAAAAATTTATTAAGGAAAATTACAAGTGTTTTTGAAAAATTAAATATTCAAATAACAGAAGCGAATATTGTGACATTAAGTAATAATTCATCAATTGATACCTACTTACTCCTAGATAGTTCTGGAAAACAAATAAAAAATAAATATATGTTAAATGACTTAAAAAATAATATTGAGCAGGTTTTAATTGATCCAGAAAAAGTAAAAATAAGTAAAAAAACCAAAAAGGCATCGTACACAAAAGACTTTACAAGCGTATTGGATGTAGAGGTTTACAGTAAAAATAACTCTGTAACAATAGAAGTTAATGCTCTTGATAGCCCAGGCTTATTGTCTTCAATATGTGAAGTTATGGATGACAGTAATCTAATGATTAAGGACGCTAAAGTTTCTACATTAGGTGAACAGGTAAACGATATATTTTTTGTTGAGAGCATAAATTTTGATAATTTTGATAATTTTTCTAAAAAAATCAAAAATAAGTTAAAACAAAAGCTTTCAGACCTATATAATAGTCAAATGTAAATTTGGGGATACAAAATGAAAGATTATGAAGAAATTATTGAAAAAAACTTTGATAACATTCAAGATTTAAGTATTGCAAGCGCTAGTAATGAACTTAAAGAGACCGTGAATGATGTCTTGAATCTTCTTGATAAAGGCGAGATAAGAGTATGCAATAAATCTGAAAAAGGCTGGGTTGTAAATCAATGGATTAAAAAAGCTATATTACTTAGCTTTCGCCTTAAAGATAATTATTTGCAAAGAGGATCCTATGCCAATTGGTTCGATAAAGTTGATAGCAAGACAAGTAATTGGTCGGAGAAAGATTTTAATAAAGCAGGTTTTAGATATGTTCCAAATGCTGTAATAAGAAAGTCTGCTTTTGTTGCGAAAAATGCTGTTGTCATGCCAAGCTTTATTAATATAGGAGCTTATGTTGATGAGGGAACAATGGTTGATACATGGGCTACAGTTGGATCATGTGCTCAAATTGGCAAAAATGTCCATTTATCAGGAGGAGTTGGTATTGGCGGAGTTCTTGAACCTCTTCAGGCCTCACCAACCATTATTGAGGATAATTGCTTTATTGGAGCAAGGTCTGAAATAGTTGAAGGTGTTATTGTTGAACAAAACTCGGTAATCTCAATGGGTGTATACATTGGTCAAAGTACAAGGATATATGATAGAGAAAAAGATGAGGTATATTATGGAAGAATACCAGCCGGATCTGTAGTTGTTTCAGGTAATCTTCCATCAAAAAATGGTAAATATAGTTTGTACGCAGCTATTATAGTCAAGAGAGTTGATGAAAAAACTTTATCTAAAGTTGGCATAAATAACATTTTAAGGGAAGCAGAGTGAATAAAGATTCTTTAAATATTTTAAGTAATCTAATTAGTAAAAAAAGTGTTACACCAGAGGACGATGGGTGCCAAGATTATATTTTTTCTGAGTTAAAAGAATTTGGTTTTGAGCTTAGAGATTTAAGTGAGAATAACGTAAAGAATTCTTTAATTTTTCAATCAAGTAAAAAGAGTCCAAATATTCTTTTTGCTGGGCATACTGATGTTGTTCCCGCCGGAAATATTAATGACTGGGACAGCGATCCATTCACTCCAACAATAAAAGATAACGTTGTGTATGGAAGAGGCTGTTCAGATATGAAAAGTAGTATTGCTTGTATGATCGCAGCAACAAAAAGATTTGTGTTAGAAAATCCAGATCACAATGGTAGCATAGGGTTTCTTTTGACAAGTGATGAAGAGGGTCCTGCTGATTTTGGGACAAAAGTTGCTATAGAAAAAATGAAAGATCTAGGTTACGTTCCTGATTTTACAATAGTTGGTGAACCTACTAGTTCAAAAATTTTAGGTGACACAATAAAAAATGGCAGGAGAGGCTCTATAACTGGAGAATTAATTATAAATGGTGTTCAGGGGCATATTGCATATCCTGAGCTTGCAATTAATCCTAATCATTATACCGGGAAGATTATAAATGATTTAATTAAACATAACTGGTGTAGTGGAAATAAATACTTTCCAGCAACGTCTTTACAAGTATCATCTATCATATCCGATCAGGTTGCGTCCAATATGATTCCTGCAAAAGTGAAGGTTATTTTTAATCTTCGTTTTTCTAGTGAACTTACTGAGGATAAAATTAAAAGTACCGTAAAAAGTTTAATAGATGCTCATGAAGTTGACTACGATATAAGTTGGACTTGCTCTGCCCATCCTTTTATTACAAATGAAGGAAAATTAACAGATACTTTAAAGGCTGCAATCAGAAAAACAATACACCATGACCCAGTTCTTTCAACAAATGGTGGCACTTCAGACGCAAGATTTTTATCAAAAGTTTCAAATGAAACAGTTGAGTTTGGTGGTATTAATCAAACTGCACATAAGATAAATGAAAACATAAATATTGACGATTTATTCAGCTTAGAGGAAATTTATCATGAATCGTTGTGTTTACTGCTCCTCGATTAATTTACTTATATCGCATCCTGAGTAAAATTCTTGTAAATGATTTTTATCACTATCTTTTACAAGATCTATAATTTCGCTAACTAATTCTTTATACATTTTAAAATTAATTTCACTTGATATTAATAAAAACTTTAAAAAAACTAAATATGTGTTTAATACATCTGTCTCACAATAGTTTCTTATTTCATTAAGTCTTCCTTCTAGGTAGTAATTACAAACTTTGGATCCATCTATGCCTGTTTTTCCAGGTGCGCCGATCATTTGTGCTATATCACTTAAAGGTGCTCCAGGACCAAAGTTTGATAATTTAGCCATTAAATCTATATGCTTATTGTGAAATTTATTTAAATAATTATTATATCTAAAGCTCGAAGTATTTGAATTATTTCCCCAATTTGATTTACCTTCCTCCCAATATATCTCAGAAACAACCGAGTTTTTTAGGGCTCGATAATGAATTACGGGCATATCAAAACCTTTTCCATTCCAACTAACAAGTGTTGGTTGGTATTTATCGATACTTTTAAAAAAATAAGAAATTAGCTCTTTTTCTTTTGAATTTTCATCGCCTAAACTTAAAAGTTTTGGCTCTTCATTAAATTTTTTAAATATTACTGATATACAAATAATTTTTTGTAAATGGTTTGGCTGAATAATATTTCCAGTTTTTTGAAACTTTGTATGTTCCATAGCTTTTATAACCTCTTCATCGCTAAGGTTAGTAAGGCCAAGTATTGAAGACCCAGATTCAATATCAGGAACTGTCTCTATATCAAAAATTAAGAAGCTATCCATTAAATAATCCAGTTGAAATATATCTATCACCTCTGTCACAAATAATTGAAACTACAAGACCCGAATTAATTTTTTTAATAACATCTAGAGCAACATAGGTTGTTCCACCAGATGAAATCCCAGAGAAAATTCCCTCTTTCTTTGCAAGATCTTTCATAGTATTTATAGCATTTGTTTCATTCACATAGATTATCTCATCAATATTTTCGTCACTAAAAATAGATGGTATATATTCAGGTGACCACTTTCTAATACCAGGTATGGAACTTCCCTCTTCAGGTTGAACTCCGATGACTTGAATATCTGGATTTTTTTCCTTTAAATATTTACCCGTTCCAACAATTGTTCCAGTGGTTCCCATAGATGCTACAAAGTGGGTAATTTTTCCTTCAGTGTCATTCCATATTTCTGGCCCAGTAGTATGATAGTGAACTTCTGGATTTGCAGAATTTGCAAATTGATCAAGAAAAATTGCGTCTTGCTCTTGTGCAATTTCAAGAGCTCTATCCCTTGCTCCTTCCATACCTTCATCAGTCGATACTAAAATAATTTCTGCACCATATGCATACATTGCAGCTCTTCGCTCAATGCTCATATTTTCTGGCATCACTAAAATTAATTCATAACCTTTAATTGCACAAGCCATTGCTAATGCTATGCCTGTATTTCCACTTGTTGGCTCTACTATCTTTTTATTTTTTGATAATAAATTGCTTTTTTCAGCAGCGTTAAGCATATTCATTGCCGCTCTGTCTTTAATTGAGCCTGCAGGATTATCCCCTTCAAGCTTTAAATACAATTCAGCAGAAGAGTTATTGATTCTATTAGCTTTTACTAAGGGTGTATTTCCAATGCATTCCTCTATAGATTTATACAACACTACCTTTCCTCGCTATTATTACACTTGCGTGTGCATATTCAATTTCATCTGATAAAGATAGAAAAAAATCAAACTCGTCTTCATTAATTATTTTTCTATCTATTGATTTTATAAACGGTTTGCCGTTTTTGTCATTTGCAATACAAATATACTTAAGTAAAGTTCCATTTAAAATTCCTCGACCAATCGCTTTACCTATAGCCTCTTTTGCTGCAAATCTTTTTGCTAAAAAGGCAGTTTTGTGTTTTGAATTTAAAAAATCTTTCATTTCTTGTGTATTTAATATTTTATAAGCAAACTTTTTACCATACTTAGAAAAAATTTTTTGAATTCTTGATTTTTTTACAACATCAATTCCGTGTCCAACAATCATTTGCTTTCCTTTGTTATAATATTTTTCATTTTTTTAATAGCATCCCCTAGTCCGAGAAAAATCGATTCTGCAATAATTGAGTGGCCTATATTAAGTTCATTTATATTATCAATTTGAGCGATTTTGCTCACGTTTTTATAATCAAGGCCATGCCCCGCATTTACAGTTAATCCGAGACTAAATCCGTATTCAACAGCATTAGAGATTCTTTTAAGTTCATCCATAATATTTGATTGTTCTTTTGCTTCCGCATACTTACCAGTATGAATTTCAATAGCATCAGCACCTAATTGTTTTGCATCTTGAATTACATCGATAGTTGGTTCAATGAAAAGGGAAACTGATCGAGTGCAATCCTTTAACTCCATAATCATATTTTCAAGCTTATTAAAATTTTTTTTTAAATCAAGACCTCCTTCGGTAGTTAATTCCTGTCTTTTTTCAGGAACTATACAAACATAATCAGGTTTTATTGATTTTGCTAGACTTAACATATCGTTTGTTGCCGCCATTTCTAAATTAAGAATTGTTCCCATGTTTTCTTTTGCTAACATAATATCATCTATTTGTATGTGTCTTCTATCCTCTCTTAAATGCATGGTAATACTATCAG
>MDTC01085912.1_pt1 | contig 21943 bp, 6 predicted proteins | sample 811181 | NCBI WGS metagenome assembly MDTC01 (sample SAMN05326644, study PRJNA326480) | marine metagenome | isolation source: seawater | place: Pacific Ocean: North | collected 2011 | reverse complement strand
TTTGGGATTTTTAAATGAACTTTGGAATAATCAACCAAATATAGTTATTGGTTCAGGTATGGCGATATTAGTATTGTTGGGAGTTTATATACAATTACTTAATACTTATAAGTAATTTAGTAGGCACAATTTAGATCAAAGTACATCCAACGAATGCTCCTAGAGTGCCCCTTTCTCAATTTGAGGCTATAAGCAATAAAAAAGTGAGTGGGGGGACTCGTTAGTATGACTTAGTTTTTAAGAGTCGGGGGGACAGGGTTCGAACCTGTGACGTAGTGCTCCCAAATCACTAGGTCATAAGACCCTATATCTATGATTTGAAGCTATAACTCTAGTTATAAGTCCTTTTTTCTTCTAAAATCTTATAAGACTTTCTAATACTTAATAGATTTTTCCCTAAATTTTCCCTAAAATTGACCAAGTGCTCCTAAAGGTTTTAATAGATGCTACAAACTAATAAAAAGGGAGAATGAGTTCAACATTACAAGTGACAATTAAAGGTTTTCTACCAAAAATTTTTGGTGGTTTAGAACTTGTTTTGATTATTGGTTTAACACCTGTTTATAAAAATTTTAAGGGAAACAACTTTGTCTTGCTCTTAAAAATGATTAATTTAATGGAGAAAAAGTAATCAAAATAGAAAAATATTCTGGTTTACAAGGTAGAGCTGTTTATGATTATTGTGCGGAAATAGGTGTTATTGATATGACAACTGAAGGTTGATAGTTTTAAAAATTGATAGTCGATCTAAAATAAGGGGTAATAAGCTATTTTTTCATCAATAAGATATTTAGAGATAAGAAAAAATAAATAATAAAAAAAAGGATAAATGTTTAAAATATTCTTCTAATAGTTCTAAAAAAATTTAATAGAGTTTATCTCTATAAAATCCTACAGAATTATAGAAAGTTTAAATTTTATCTTAAGGCATTAAAACTATACAAGTGTTTTTTTGATTTTTAGATATAATTAAAATGATTATTAATTTTGCAGGTACTTCATCACTATTAATAATGAGTTAAGTATAAATATTGATTCCTCTTTCTCAGAGGAGTTATTTGGATTAATTCAGGAACCTATTGCAATTCCTGAAATATCGTTTATTGAAGATAAGAATTTTAAAAATATAATATCAACATCAATAAATTTAGACAATGATAATAAAAGATTAGAGTTAAATTGGGACGATAATGATTCACTGATAATTAAAGGTGATGAACTTGATGTAACTACTGATCAATTAGCTATATCAAGTGATTTTTTAGTAAATAATTCAAATTTAGAAACTGAGTGGAAATTTCAATCCTCGTTTATTGGAACAAATGGAAATGATGAATTCATTTTTTCCAAAAGATCATATCCACAAGATATTGATAATTTTATTACCTCGTATCTGGCAAGCAATGGTAATGATATTTATTTAGGTTCGTCAAGGTTAGATTACGTTGATTATTCGAATAATTCTTCAAATATTTTAATTAGTGATGATTTTAGATTACTTCCTATTTTAGAAAGTAATATTTCACCAATTATTATTGAGGATTTTCATAATGATCCAATAACAAATTATAAAACAACAATAGGATTATTGAATTCTATTCATGATAATAAAAACGAATTAATTAGTGAAAATGTTTTAAATTTAAATATTGATATTAATCATGAAGATTCTTTATTTGCTTTTAAAGATTATGCTAATAACGACTCGCTTATAAGTCAGGTTGACATCCTTAATGATATTGAAGTTTATAAATTATCAAGTCATGATGATAGTTTCCAACTGAGTGATAATAATAATGCTTTTGTTGTCGATTTTAACTCAGGCAATGATGAGCTCATTATCAGCTCAAGATCTGATACTCCTGAAATTTCTAATTTTTATAATTTAGAGAAATTAATATGGCACCCTTTGGATAATAATGGGAATGTATTTGTTGATAAAGAAAATAATAATATTGAGTTTGACTTCTCTATTCAAGAATGGTTTGAAGATGAATCAATTATGATTCCAATCGATAAATTTGGTAATAATAATTCATGGAATCTTCAAGATTTTTCTTTTAACACTAATACCAAAACAAGAGAATATACCAATGATGATTGGATAAGGGTTGAAGAAGTTAAGGCATTTCCTGAATTAATAGGAAAAGATAAATTAGTTATTAGTACTAAATATATTAATGATCCGGTCAATCCTAAAGAAGCTATTCTTGAGATTCATGCCCATGACTACAGAAAAAATGGTAAAGGTTTGTTTGGGTTGGAACTAGATATTGAATGGTCAGAAGATACTGCTACTTTAAATTCATCAAAATTTAATAAAGAAAATGTTTTTGATAGTGCAAAGTTACCATTATTTCAGAATTTAGGACTATTTGTTGAGGATGTTGGCCTAATTAATGAAAAGATACAAGCCATTAAGGGATTGGGAGCAGCCTCCTTACCAGTCTCGGGACAAGGTATCGCGCTAGCTGATTTAAAACAATCAAAAGATAATACATTATTCGCCAGAATACCCTTTTTGAAGAATAATGATAATGAAAATATCGATGTTTTTATAAATCCGCTTTTAATGCCAGCCTTTGGAGGTAGAGATGTTGAAGAAGAAGACCTTATTATTCTGGATTCAAGCAGTCCAAAGGTAAGTGTTATTAAAGCCAATCCTACTCAAGAACAAGTTGGAGAATATTATTTTACGCTATCAGAAGATGGTAAGAATAATAGCAACAACAAAAATATTGGCGTTTTGATTAGACCTGTAAATGACCCTCCTGAGATTATTCCTCTGGATTCATTACCTAATAATTTTAGCCGGCCAATTGTTGATCAAGATAATATTTTTGAATTTAATGTAAAACCTTTATTTAAAGATGTTGATGATGAAAATTTAAAATATAGTATTAATGCAAGTGAGGATTGGATAAATTTAGATTCAAATAACGCTTTAATTTATGGGACACCATCGAATGAGAATGTTGGAGAATCATACATAACAATTATCGCTGAAGATAAAAAAGGTGAACAAGCCGAACAAGTTATCAAGGTAGTTGTTAATAATATTAATGATTCACCTCTTCTAAATAAAATAATTAATCTTCCAGAATTATCTCAAGTAGAAGAATTAACTTTTAAATTACCCTCTAACACATTTGTGGACAAAGATTTATTAATTGACCCAAATGAAGTTTTAAAGTATGAAATAATTCCTGAAAAAAATAATGCCAATATTTTTGATTGGGTTTCTGTCGAAAAGACAGATGGAACGATAATAGTTAAACCTACTGCCTACAACGTGGGGACAACTAGTTTTTATTTAAGAGCAATAGATTCTTACGGACTTTACGATGAACAATTAATTAGTCTAAATGTAAGTAATGTTAATGACCCTCCTGTTAAAAATCAAAAGTTTGATTCTTTTATTAGGGCTCAACAAGAAATTGATATAAAGCCTGAGGAAAGTGACCCTAATGCAATTTTTATTGGTTTAGAGAAAGAATTTAATATTAATGATTGGTTTACGGATCCTGATTTAGATGTTGACCCTGTTGAGGAGTTATCATTTAAAATTTACTACGACAATGGAGTTGGTGATCTTTATGATTTATCTAAACCTGAAACTTTTGATAATTTTGAACTTAGTTGGATAAATTGGGATGAAAAGACAAATACCTTAAAGATTAATCCTAATTTTGAACAATTGGGGCAGCATTTTTTAAAGATAAATACTAAAGACGCTTACGATTTAGAAATGACAGTTATCTTGGATTTTCTTGTTAGGCATCGCAATACAGCACCAATAATTTCCAACTTTGAACATGATGTCCTTGTTGCTGATATTCAACATACTGGGATCTTAAACTTCAATCCATTAAAAGATATACAATTATCTAACGTTGATGATCCAAATTTAAAAGGATTAAATATAGAACTTCAGGAAGAATCTGATTTTTCAATTAAATTACCATCTACAATCTTCGCTGATCTTGATTTTGGGATAGACTTAAATGAGAAATTAACGTTTGAAATAATAACGGATAGTAAATTAACTAACTCTAATGATTTCTTAGCAAAAGAAAAATTTAATTTTAATTCTTCAGAACTTTCTTTCTATGGGAATACAAATGGTCTAGGGTTAAATTCTAAGGATGGTAAAGCCGAATGGGAATCAATTATTAGAGCTACTGATAATAAGGGTTTGTTTATTGATTTTAATTTAAATTTTTTACTTCAAAGAACTCTAAGTACTCCAGAATTAGAAATTATTAGTGAGAAAATAGAGAAACAAGAGGGTTCATTTTTTCAATTAAAAGATTCAGCTACATTAAATGTAGAACAAAGAAATGGAGATATTCTTTTTCTTGAAATAAAACAAAGCGAAACTGATGCTCAAGATATTGCTTTATTTAACTCAAGTTCAGAAAATAATTTATTAAAATCAAATCCCAATAATAAAAGACTTTGGAAATTTAGTGGAAGTCCAGCAGAAATAAGTTCTCTTTTTAATTCTTTACATCTAAAAGTCCTTAATGACAAACATGCTGTTGGAGATTTTAATGTATCAATAGAATTATCATCTAGATTAGGTAATACAAGTATTGTTTCAGAAGATATTGTAAAACAATTAGGATTTACTTTACTTCCAGTTCCAAGTGAACCAAAGTGGTTAATAAATGAATCCGTTAATTTTGATAACCCAGTTTTGTTAAAAAAAATATCTTCATTATTAACGGCAACAAGTGATGATCCTCGAGAAATAATTAGTTATCAAGTTAATATTCAAAATGACAATGATGGAATTTTCTTTACTAATTTTGCAGGGGAATCCTTGGGAAGTAAATCTGAAAATAATATTATCTTTTCTAAAGATCAGTGGGAGGAAGCTATTCTGCGTTCAAATATAATTTTAGATGAAAATGTTAATTTGAGTATTAAAGCTATAAGTACAGAATCCTCAGTAGGTTTAAATAAATATTCAGAAACTAAAGAAATAAACATACCGGCTTCTCCTTATATTTCTAACGTTCCATCCACTATTGTTTTCCCTCCCCAAGGTCTACAGTCCTCTGATCTCCCATCATTAGTTGAATTTTCTGTAAATATTCCTAGGGCTTCCAAAAGTTTAATTTTCGAATTGGACTTAATAAGTGGAAGCTCTTTAACAATAGATAATGAAGAAATTCATTTATTGAACACAACAATTACTAATGACATTACTAAATATATTTTCTCAAGAACAATTAATGAAGAGGAAGAAAATATCAATTTAAATTTTAAAGTTAACTCTCCTGATTCTTTTAAAGGAGAATTTAAAGGGTCTTTATCTACTTTGGCATCTGTAAGGACCATAGTTGAAAACGTAGATTCATTAGATTTCTTAAATGAAGACATTTCAAAATCATTAGCAAAGCAAGGCGAAATAATTCCTTTTTCATGGGAAGTTATTCAGATAGCAAAGAATCCTGAATTTCAGTTGACTGATTTAGGAACATTCCCATCTCTAACTTTTGATAAAAAAAATGGTAAATTAAGTGTTGGAATAAGAAGAGGTGAAGGGCAAAATGGTTTTAGAAATCCTTTAGAGGATTTAACTTTAGCATTTAAAAATATACCTAGCGGATTTACATTGGCAGAAAAAGTTGGTAATAAATATAAAGCTGTAGGAGCTTCTGATGCTTTCGGTACGATGTCTCTATTCCCCTTTTCTGGTAATACTGAAAAAATAGATGAGTTTACTCAAATTCAATCTGGCAATCTTTATTTAGTAGCGAAGGATAATTCAGTTTTAAATAATGAAGTTTTTACAAAACTAGAAGGTAAGAGTATTGATTTATCATTAGTTTCTAGAATAATTGATCAACAAGGAGGTGATACTAGGTCTGAATTTATTGAACAAAAAATAGATCTTTCCAACTTCATTGGAAATATACCAGTATTGTCACCAGTTTTAGTTGACCCCTTAATAATTGACTTGGATTCGAATGGATTGAGTCTTATTTCCTTATCGGAAGCTTCAGAAAATAATATATCTTTTGAGATGTTTCCAGGCGGAGAAAAAGTCACCACATCTTGGATAGATAAAAATGATAATCAAGCTTTAATCGTTTTAAATGACACTTCAAATGATTCAGATAATGGAGTGATTAGCATAGAGTCAATAAGTGAGATTTTTTCTGAATATTTTCAATCAAAAAATAATTTAAGAACTTTTAATTCAGGTACTTCAGCCTTATCTAGTTTAGATTCTAATAAAGATAATAAAATCAATAAATCAGATGAAGAGTGGGAATCAATATTATTGTGGTTTGATGATGGAGATGCTATTAGCCAATCTGATGAACTGAAACCTATATCGGATTTTGTAGAATCCATAGACTTGGCCAGTTTAGAGACTATTAGATTTGTACCAACATGGTCTAAAGGTAACTCGATTTTAAGGAAAGTTGATGCAACATTCGGTGAAAATATTTATGAAATTTATGATGTTGGATTAAATGTATCAGGATCGTCTCAAACCAATTTAAAACTTGATATTCAGTCAAGTAATAATATTAATTCATCAACAGATTCAATACATAAAATTGAACTTTCAGAAAGTGGTGAAACTATTCCTTTATATTTAATCAGCGAAGGAAGTGAAAAATGGATTGATCAAGGATTAGCCCCTCTAACTCTTGTGAGACTTTCTGGATTACCTAATGAAATCAAACCAACAATTGGGGTTAAAGATCTTAGGGGTGATTGGCTATTTACTTGGGCGGACTATATTGCAAATGAAAATAATATCCAATTAATACCAAATCCAAGTTGGAGTGGAAATTCTAACTTGAGTATATTGCTCAGCCAGCTTCAGTCAGATGGAACATTAATCAGTACTCCAATAACTTCAGTTGCATTAGATGTATTTCCTGTACCAGACAAGCCTAATTTAAAGTTGTTAAATAAAACAATTAAGGAGGATGAACCATTAAATCTTGTAGATATTATATTTGTAAGTTCTTTAAATGATAATGATGGCTCTGAAAAATTAGAATACAAACTATCTAATTTACCTGAAGGTTTTAAATTAATTCATAATATAGGGTCAGAGGATGAATACGAGATATCTTCTAATAATGGTGTTTATTTATTTGATAGCGATATAGTTAACAAAATTCATTTGAAACCTCTTCCAAATTTTTCAGGACCTATTCAATTTAAATGGCAATCAATAGCGACTGAAATGCAGACTGGAGAGTCCTCAACTGCGGAAGAAACCGTATTTATTACAATTACTCCTTCTGCTGACATGCCTACTTTAATTCCTATTGAGTCTAATCTTCCTGTCCTAAAGGAAGGCTCTTCATTATTATTATCTTCTTTATTTTCAATAAAAGACTTCAAGGAAATATTAAATGATAAAGATGGCTCTGAAGATTTAAGATTATATTTTAAGATACCAGCTAATGTAAATTTTAAAAACCCTATTAATTCGAATTGGAAACCTCTTGAGGTTAATAACTCTCTAGGATTTAAAGAATATTTAATTACTTCAAATGACTTAAATGATCTTATTTTAGAAGATGAGGCTTTAGAAAATATTGATAGTTTTAATATATCCATTAACCCAATTTCAAGAGAAAAATCTAATGGAGATTCATTACGAGGTGAAGAACAAATAGCTGAAATTAAATTTATTAGAAATGCCAAAAAGGCTGAAATAGATATTTTGGATCAACCCATAATTCAAGAGGATGCAAGAGGTAATACTTTAAAAGATTTTATTAATGTCAAGCCTGAAAACAAAGATGATTTGATCAAATATATATTCAGTAACTTTTCAGATGGCCTTAACTTAATTAATGGAATAAGCGAAGAAGCTTTTTCTAATGAAACAGAGGGTAAAATTTCTATTGAATCTGAGGATATTGATAATTGGCTTATTAAAGTTAAAAATGATCTTTCTGGAAAATTATTTTTTGAATTAGAAATAGAAAGTGACCCTAATAATGGTGGAGAAAAAGCGATAAGTGATAAGTCAAAGATTAATATCGATGTTCAACCAGTCGTTGATACTCCATTTTTAAATATGGATCATGATCCGAACACTGTTATGCAAATTAATAGCAATGGATGGCTTGATCTTGGATCTATTCATCCAACTCTTACATCCAAAGATAATGATGGTTCTGAGATTTATAGTTTAATAATCGGTTTAAAAGGAACTAACGGTGAAAAGATAGAATTTCCTTCACAAACATTATTTAATTCGCCATTTACGAAATTAGATGATTTTAGTTATGAATTCAGAGAATCAATTGTTTCTAACTTGAAGATATTTTTAGGAGAGATTAATGAGAATATCATAATTACTTTAGAACCTTGCTCTAAAGAGGGTGGAGAGCTGAAAAAAGGTCAATTAAAAACTTTAGAAGTCGAATCTAATGTGATAGTAAGAGTACCCTTATTAGAAGTAACAACACTTCAATCTAGTGAAGATATACCTTTCCCAATTTTAGCAAGTAATAATGGACCTATAAAAGCGAGATTAAGAGGATCTGAAAGCGGACAAAATCTAGAACTTGAAATCTCTAATTTACCCCAAGAATCAAAACTAGTACGGATAAATGATTTAGATTCAACTACTGATTTTCACCTTTTGCCAGCGATTAATCAAAATAATAATGGAGAATTATTATCAAACTTTAGATTACCCTATAATCAATGGGGCAACATTTACTGGTTAAATCCTTACAATAAACCTGGCCTTTATAATTTTAATACTAAAGCAATTAGTGTTGGAGATAAAAATTCATTAAGTACAGATTTTGCAAGAGTGGATATAATAACTAATGCGATTAATGATAAGCCAATAATTATTGACTCTACTGATCTTCCTTCAGTTAAAGAGAATGATTATTTTGAAATTGATTTACTAAAGAGATTTAATGATATTGATAATGAAAATAACAAATTAGTGATTGAAATTAAAAAGGTTAATGATTCAGGTGAATTAGTTAGCTTACCTGAATGGCTTCAATTTGAAAGCAATGGTTTATTAAAGGGAACTCCACTTAATAAAGACGTTGGTATAGTGAAATTACATGTATCAGCGACTGATCCATTAGGTCTCAAAAATAGTTTTTTAACTTCCCTTCAAGTAGGAAATATTAATGCATCTCCTGTTATTGATATTAAATATCTTGAGGGATGGAATGAAATAATAGAAGATAACTCAAAGGTATATTTGCTATCCCAAAATATTGATCTAAGAGAATCTATAAACCTAAATTTAAACAAGGTGTTTAATGATGAAGATGCAATTCATGGAGACCAACTTAATTTTAAAGTTAAACTTAAGGGACAAGATTCATGGTCAGATGATATATCTTCTTTAGCATTAATCGATGAAGAAAAAAAATTAATCATTTTTCCAAACGAAAAAGATTATGTAGGCACAAATAATTTATTAATTAAAGCATCCGACTTAAATGGATCGTCAACTTTTCTAGAGTTAAGATTTCAAGTAAATAATATTAACGATCCTCCGTTGGTTAATAGAACTAATGAAGGTGAAGCTTTATTAGTAGCAAATGGATTCTGGGAAGAGTCTATTAAGGTAATACAATCTAATAATGAATGGCAATTTAATCTTGAAGGACTTTTTAAAGATAATGATATAAGTGATCGAATAGAAGTTGTTGATCCAATTCTTTTCCCTTCATGGATTGAATTTACACAATCAGTTACTAATACTGGTGGAATATTGTCTGGTGTCCCATTAAATGATGTAACCCAGAAAATTTACCCACTGATATGGGAAGCATATGATAATTCTGGAGCAAAAGCCAAATATAAATTAAATATTGAAGCTATAAATCTTAACGATAAGCCTATTTTAAAAACAGGATCAAATCTTTTAGATGAACTAGGCACAATTTACGCTGATGGATCAGCAGAAATTTTAGAAGATAACTATAGTAGTTTAAATTTATCAAATTTATTTGATGATCCTGATTTACAATTTGGGGACAAATTAAATTATGAAGTAACTAGTATTAACAATGTTGAAAATAACAAAGAAATTGATCCTAGTTGGGCCAAAATTACATATAAGAGTTCTGAAGTACCAAATTCAGAAAATAAGCTTCTCATACAACCAGTTTTATATGAAATTGATGATGAGGGCAAAAGATCTACAAGGTTAAATATAAGTGAATTAGATTCTCTACCAAAGGGTTCAAAAATAAGGGTCAATATTGAGGTCACGGATAAAAGAGATATTGCGAAAAAAGGTTTAACTGTTGCAGATATTGATTTTTCTTTTAACTCATATAATTCATTTGTTAACGACTCAGTAAAAATATCTGATAAATTTACTTTTGATAGAGAGATTACAGATGGAAATAAAGGGTTGCGAATTAAAGCTGGTTCAGCTCCAGCACTTGGTATTGGTGAACCTATTGGTGATACTCCTCAAGAATCTTTATTTGAATTTGATCTTCTTGTCTCGGATCCTTCTAAAGGGATTTCAATAACTGTTAATCCCGGAATTGGATTAAATAGAGAGGGAATAATAGGAAGGAATATCCTTGACGGAGAATTATTAAATTCAACTAACACAGTTATACACTCATTATCAAATAGGGATCAAGCCGATCTAGAAATTTTAGCCCCTGATAATGATTTTGTGGGTATTTACGATATTAATCTAAAGGCAATTGACTCTGAACTGGAAAGTGTTGAAAAAAAGGTCACTGTTCGAATTACCAATGTCAATGATGAACCTTTTAACGTTGCAGTAACAAAAGATCAGAATGGCAATATACAAACTGATAGGTTGAGAGGTCTAATATCTGGACAATATAAGGAAGGTATTCAAAATGATAGGATTTCATTAAAAGTTGCAGATGATCCAGATCTAAAACATGGAAATGAAGAGATATTCATAGAATTACTTAGTCGAGGTGAATTATCTGAATTTAATGAGTCGATTAAACAAGACTCTATAAAATTTAGTTCTACTAAAGATGGAGAACTTATTTTAGATATAAACGCACCAAATGGTTTAAATAAGACAAAGAGAGAAACTATTAGTTTTAAATTTGCAGATAAAGAAGGCAAAGCCAATCAAAAATACTACACTACTGACGAGTATAGTATTTTGTTTATTCCTACTTCCACTACAACACCTCTAAAGAAAGAAGATAATATATCGTTGGAGAAAATGGAAATAGGAAAAGTATTACCAAAAGACATAAAATTAAGGTTATCAGATGCGCTTGGAATAAATGCTCCCGAAATAGAAGATTCTCAAGGTGATGAAGCTTTTATTAATTTATTAGTTAATTCAGCAAATGCAAAGCTTAGTTCAGACAAAGATATTAATATGAATTTTTATACCTCAAAGTTAATTAATCCAGATTTAAAACAAACTTTATTAACTATAGATTTGAATAAGCTTGAGGCTGCAACCAATTCTGGCTATGGAAATCTACAAGACTTATTTCTTGATATTGATTATCAGCAATTAGAAGTTTTTCGAAAATGGGATCTCATTGACTCAGTTCCTGACAACTTGAAAAACACTTTAGATAAAAATAATATAGGAATACCATTATCGATCTATACCACTACTCGAGTTAAAGGAGATGAATTAGCTACATTTGGAATTTCTGAATCAAAAACCTCCAACTTTTGGATACCGTTAATTAACAGTTCACCTATATTTAGCGATTCAAAAGCCAATAAGATCGTAAATGTTGATGTCGATGCTAATCAAAATCAATTGTTTGACTTAAAAGAAGTCTTCTCAGATCCAAAAGATAATTTAATTTTTGAGGCTAGATTTCCTAAAACGTTGGCTGAATATATTCAGGAGCCTGTTATTGATGGAAAAATAAAATGGAAAGATAATATCGATTTGAAGAACATTCCTGAAGGTAGTTATAAGATTTTTGTAAGGTGTATTGATTCATCTGGTTTATTAGGAGATAAAAAAGGTTTTGAAAATGGAATTCTTAGGTTGATTATTAATAATAATAATGTTGACAAGGCAAACATAGCTGGTTTAGATCTCATTAATAGAAGTACGACTACTGAGCTGTCAAGAATTTATTCAAACTTAGAAGATCCCCAGATAGAATTAAGTCAATCAGAACAAGAAGTTGTTGAGATTTTAAATAGATTCAACGTAAATAACTCAGAAAAAAGAGAGGAATTCTTTAATAATTTAGAAAAAGGATCCCTATCAATTCTTGGTTCGCCTTCTGGTGAAAATACCATGCTATATCTTGACTCATCTAGGGATGAAGGAACAATATTACGTGATGCTTCCCAAGTAAATATTACTGATGATGTAATTGTAAAAACTAATCAAATGCTTGATGATAATGATCTAGATATTGAAATAAATAATGCTCCATTAGGCATAATTGATTTTAATGTGGATACCCAAGGTGATAGGGGGTCTTTTATTGAATTGTTTATTGAAGATAATAATGTCGCGTTAGATTCTATCGTTAAAACTAACGAAGATAATAACCCTTTTATCTTTAAATCAAATGTTAGAAATGATTACGATGAAGAGATATATGGCGATTTGGAATCATATTTACAGACTTTGCCATACCAATTGTACTATTACTCAGAAAATGAATCCTCTAACAATATTCAATTACCTTCAATTACTTTTGATTCTGACATTTCAAATGAGCTTATTGGTGTAGGTTTTGATATTGATAATGATATTAGCAATATAGATGGATCTTCCTATTTGATTGACTTAGATAATGATGGAATAACTGACTTAATTACTTTATTAGTATTAGATGAAGGATTTTTTGATACTCAGAAAGGTCAATTAGGAGTTATTGGAGATCCTCTCATCCCTATTGAGACGCAAACGATAGAAACATCTTTTACTGTTCCAAATCAACAAGATGAAATTAATTCAAATCAGTCTTCAGATAATTCAAATGAGTCTTCAGAAGTTATAAATATAAATAATGATACAAATAAAGATCTTGCTGCAAAAGCAATTATCATGCCCTCAGATTCTCAAGACCAAGCTGCCGATAATCCTTATATTAATACATCCCAAAATATTGATAAGTTTAATCCTAAATCTTCAGAAAATAATTTTCTTGATTCCACTTTTTCTAATCTTTACAATAAAGTCAGGAATCGATTATCTTCGATATTTTCAGGCTTTGATGTTAATCGAATAAATAAATTTGGCAACTCAAATTCTAAAAATGCGAATGAGACTTCTGATGAATATTTTATAAATCCTTCTGATAAATCATTATCAATAGCAACTTTTATGGGGTTTATATTAGCCCCATTCATTGCTGAAAGGACTTTGACTCAAGCAGCCAAAAATATCAAGACTGACTTTAATTTATCAATTAGGCGAAGAAGTCCACTTTTTAAAGGAGAATGGGTATTTCCTTCTCGCACCGAAAAGTTTTTAGTTGTTCAATCTAATAAATCAAATATTAAATTTAAGTATATTAATTCTCAAGATAAAAATGTTAGGGTTAGGCATGAGGGTTTCACAAAGGAAAATCAGTCTTTATTGAGCTTATCAATTCCATTATGCAAAAAACCTGGTTCTTTCTTTAATTCAATAATTAAAACACGTTCACAATTATTAAATGGCCAAGTCCAAGACATTGACTGGGATTCTTGGTTGTTAAGTCACTTTGTAGTTTCAGAGGATAATATTGAAAATAAAACTGCAATTAAGGCTTTTTATAAATTGCAATCACTAACAAGAAGACAAGATTTAGGAATAGATTTTCTTGATATGATTATGTTTGCTCAGATTGATGACTGTTATAGTCAAATGCATTTTGCATAAGATGGTTATCAGCACTATTATTGTATAAGTAGCATTTGAAGTTTTTTAGATAAATTTTTGAGTTATTATTTTTAATAAATTTGTTATCCCCAACCCTTTAAAAATACTAACTGTTTAATTTTGGATAATTATGCAAGAAAAACAAATCAATAAAATCTTTTCAAAATTATCTCTTTTTGGTCTTTTTGATAATTTATTAAAAGCCGAGTGCGAAATGAAATTTGTAAAAGAATATTCGTCAAAAGATTTTAATTACGATAAAACGGATAAAGATGCTATAAATCTTTTGCGGGATAAATTTAAATTGAACGATAATGAAAAATTTGATGAGTGGTTGGGCAATAATTTTTTAAAAAATAATGATGCTGATTTATTAGAGTTTGCTAACTATCAATTAAAAAAAGAAGATGTAGTTAATAGTTTGCTTTTAGGAACAGGCGAATCTCTTTATTTAAGATATAAAGATAGATTAGATAGAGTTCTCTATCGTTTAATTAGAGTTGATAATGAGGATTTAGCCCATCATCTTTTTTATAGTATTGAGTCTGATGAAATCGAATTTGGAGAGGCTTCAGAAAAATTTAGTTTGGGTCCAGAATCTAAAACTAGAGGTTATGTTGGACCTGTCGATTTAACTACCCCACATCCTGAAGTTGCTTCAAGACTTAGAGTAGCTAATGTCGGACAACTTTTTGAACCCTTTCAAGCTGAGAATTGGTATACCTTAATCAGGTTAGAGTATCGTTACGAAAGCGAATTTGATGAAAAAACAAAGACTTTTTTAGGTGGTTTATTATTAAGTTCAAAAGCAAATACACTAAAGGAAGAATTAGTAGAAAAAAATTATAAAAATAGATAATAAGAAATGACTCAGCCTTTACCTGCAATAAAATTAATTAGAAAGAAAGTGTTTTCTGGAGCACCTGTCCTTACTGGAGCAGTAGGTTCATTGCTATTTTCAAATATTACCAATCCAGGGCAATTAATTTTTATTGAACAAGGTCATTACAGATTAATTGATAAGAAAAAATCTTTTAAGAAGCTCACTTTATTAACCACAAAAGAAAGTAATGTATATGGATTTTCTCAGTTAATAAAAGCCGATTTTGTTGAAGAGATTCGAGCGATCTCTATTTGCAAATATAGAATAATTTCAATAAATGATTTGAATGAAGAGCAAATTAATTTATTGAAAGGGTTTTTAAAAAAAAGGATTAGTCCCTTTGAATTGCCTTTTATAAATTTTTTACTTCAAAGATTTGGTGAAGATCCTAGGACTGAAAAGAATAATTTGAAAAGCTTGTTTACTAGGATATCATTTCAAAATTCTATTCATAATAAAACAAATGTAGCTGATTATGTAGTCTATTTAGATTCAACAAAAAAAGGCTTTAAGTATGGACAATTTGTACCTCTGAAAATTTGCCAGACATTCTTTTCTGCTAATGATTGGCCAAGAATTATAAAAATTAATGGGTTTAATAGACCTGCAATTAAGTCAGAAGAAAGTTCCGATATAGAAATAGATTTTTCTCAAGAAAATAATGAAGAGATTAATTCTGAATCTTTGCCAATAGAGGATAGCGTATCAACTATTATCGATAAGTTTAAATTTAAAAAAGGATCCTCAAGAAAGGAGTGTTACTCTTCCTGTTTAGAAATGATAGTTGATCATTTCGAACTTCCAACTAGAAGAGATACTATTAATAGGGCATCTTTAGTAATGGATAAAGATAAAATCCCTTGGACTAAAGTATTTTTAGGAATATTAGACTCTCTTGGATTAAGTGTTAGAGCCGTACGCGTAAATTTACAATCTCCGATGCTTGTTCCAATACCAAGTATTTGGATAGACAAATCAGGTTTTCCTTCCATAATTTCTAAAGCCTCTGGCGATAAATTAACTTTTTTAAATCCTAAAAGTGGAATACAAGATCTAAGAATAGAAGATGTTGTAAAAAGATTTAAAGAATCTCCAGTAATTCTCTCGGTCTCAACAGGAATACACACACCTAAAAAAAGGTTTGATTTAAAATGGTTATATCCGTTTTTAATTAGATATAAATTTCAGTTGATCGAAGTATTTGCTTCTAGTTTTTTGACTCAACTCTTTGCTTTAGCGACACCTTTATTATTCCAACAAATCATTGATAGGGTTATTAGTAAAGGAGCGTATGATGCTTTATCTCCATTAGTGATATTAATGATAGGTTTTGTGCTACTCGAAACTACATTTAGTAGTCTAAAAACTTTTCAGTTTGTTGAAGTTTCTAACAGAATAGACGTAGGCGTTGGGTCATCAATAATATCAAGAATGCTTCGTCTAAATGCAAGATTTTTTGATAGGAGACCAGTAGGAGAATTATCTAGCAGATTAGGCGAGTTAGATAATATTAGGCGTTTTCTAACTGGGACTGCTTTAACTGCAGTATTAGATGCAATATTTGCAATTTTATATTTTATTATTATGTTTTTCTATAGTCCCTTACTCACATTAATTGTTATTTTAACTGTCCCTCTTTTATTCTTAGTTGCAGTAGGTGCCACCCCAGTAACGCAAAAGCTTATTAGAAATCGTGCGGAAGCATCTTCTAGAACACAGTCTTTATTAGTAGAAATATTAAGCGGAATTCAAACTATTAAACTGCAAAATGCCGAATTAACGGCTAGGCAACAATGGGAAGATAGACACTTAAATACTATAAATCAAGGTTTTAAGGCAATTCTTGCAAATACATTTACATCTAATGCTATTCAATTAATTAACAAAATAAGCAGTATTCTTGTTATTGGTGTTGGAGCATGGTTGGTTCTCAAAAATGAATTAACTATCGGAGGACTTATTGCTTTTCGTATCATTAGTGGTTATGTAACTCAACCAATGCTTAGGCTGGCATCAACATGGCAAAGCTTTCAAGAAATGTCACTATCTCTTGAAAGGGTCGGCGATATTGTAAATCAGACATTAGAAGTTGAGGAAAATGAGGAAGAAAATATTATAATGCCATCTATTGTTGGAGAGGTGAAAATAGATTCAGTTAGTTATTCCTACACATCTCAATCTGCACCAGTATTGTCTTCAGTAAGTCTAAAGATTAAACCAGGAAATTTTGTTGGGGTCGTAGGTCAAAGTGGCTGTGGTAAAAGTAGTTTAATTAAAATGATCCCAAGATTATATAGGCCATCAAATGGAAAAATAATGGTTGATAATTACGATATCTCAAAGATAGATTTATATGAGTATAGAAAACAAATTGGGTTTGTTCCACAGGATTGCGTCTTGTTCGAGGGTACTGTTTTCTCAAATATTGCCTTAAGTGATCCTCAAGTAGAAAGTAGTAAAGTTATTGAAATGGCTAAAATTGCATGTGCACATGATTTTATTATGTCATTACCTTATGGATATAGTACTCCAATTGGAGAGAAGGGATCAGGCTTATCAGGTGGGCAGAAGCAACGGATTTCTTTAGCAAGAATGCTTCTAGAAAATCCTAACTTAGTAGTTTTAGATGAAGCCACTTCTGCTTTAGATGTTGATACGGAAAGGCAAGTAGTTAATAACTTTAAGGAGCATTTCAAAAATAAAACAGTTATTATGATTACACATAGATTAACTTCTTTAACTGAAGCAGATGATATTTTTGTCATGCATGAGGGTAAATTAGATTCACATGGTAATCATTTAAAGTTGATGGAAAAGAAGGGAAGATATTTCGCTCTATTCCAATCACAATTTGGCAAATCAGAGTAGGAAAAAACTTTTAATTAAAAATGAAATTAAATAATTTTAGAGATCAATTTAAGAATATTTTCAATAAGAAAAAAATCTTTCTGAAGACAAAAACTAATAATTTAAAAACTTATTTAAAGCAGAAAGTAATAAAGATATCTTTGAAAAAAAGCTTTATTTATATTTTTTCCGATTTAACGAATAATTATTCACTTTTTAAAGAAAAATTGATTAGTGATAATTTAGCGAAATGGTTACAAATAACTTTATTAAAAACAAGAAAAAAGGGTACCTTAATCACTAATAAAGTGAAAGATAAATCTTCAAATATAATTTTATATTTCAAAGTTAAGATTGATAGATTTGCATCAACAGAAACAAAAAATGAATCTGATATAAACTTATTACCTCCTCCTCCTATTTGGTCGAGGATTATGATTTGGACTATAGGTTCTGGAAGTATATTTGTTTTGGTATGGTCTATATTTACAAAAGTTGAAGAAACAGTAATGCTTCAAGGCGAGCTTACCACCAATCGAGCCCCTGTTTCTATAACCACAAAGGACCAAGGAGTTCTTTCTTATATTCTAATAAAACCCTATCAGGAAATAAATAAAGATCAAACTCTTTTGAAATTTAAAGATGATGAAACCTATTTAAGGATTGATAGTCTCAACAAAAGATTAACTTATTTAGAATCTCAAAGTCAGAAAGACAATAATACTTTTAGGTTCAAAATAAAACAAATCAAGGAACAAATTAAGTTAGATAAAGAATTAATTGATAAATACTACTTACTTTCACTAGAGGGAGCTATTAGTAAGATTCAATACCAAGAAAAGAGAACCGAATTTATAAATCTATCAATCTCTCTAGAATCATTACTTGAGGAGACTCAAAGTTCTCAATTAAAATATAAAGAAAAAATAGAAGAAGTTCAAAATAACGTAAATGAATTGGTTGCAAAATCAAAAAGATTCTCAGTGACATCTCCTATTGATGGATATATTCAACAGATAAAATACCAAACGCCTGGAGAGAGGATACAACCAGGTGAGACATTGGTTACCATTATCCCCAAAGGAGAGTTAATTGCCAAAATTAAGATTCCTTCTAATTTGAGCGCACCAATTAAAGTTAATTATCCAGCAACACTTGATGTTGATGCTTATCCATCATCAGATTTTGGAATGGTTAATGCGGAAGTTTCAAGTGTTTCTCCTATGTCAGGACCAGCTAATCGTGATTCTCCACAAAGGATTTTTATGGCGGAATTAAAAATATTATCTACGGTATCTCCTGATCTTTTGAAATTAGATAATTTGTTACCAGGTATGGCCGTAACTGCAAGATTAAGACTTAGAGAAAAACCTATCATAACTACCGTCTTTGACGTTCTTTCGGATGTTTTTGACCCTTTATCAGAAAAAAAATAATTATTTCATAACTTTCTAAGATTTTTAATTAAACTTTTATTTCGTTTGATTCTTCACTTTTAAGTTTATCTTTTAACTGATTAGCCATTGTTTGTCTGCCGACAACAATGAGTTTTAAAGTATCTTGATGCATTTTTATCTGCGTATCTGCTACTTGTAGTCCCCTCACTAAGTCTTTGGTCTCTTTTGATAAGGAATCTAACGCATAAGATTTACCTTCAAATTGTAATTTTTTCTGTGTAGTGTCAGAGTCTGTCATGGTTTGCTTTTGCTTTAGACTTTAAAAATTTCTTTAGGAATTTAATAATAAGAATTTCAAATCCTTAATAATAAATATAACTGTTTTAAGGAATTTAGCATATTTAATTAACTACAAAATCTTCTCATGGATTTAGAAACTTAAGTTTATTGTTAAGCAAATTTGAATTTAAATTTAAAATTTATCCTTAAAGAAAAAATTTAATATAAAAATTCTTCATATTATATTATTAGTGATAATATACTGGTAGTACAAATATCGTTTATAAAGCTTGGCTGCTAATCATCTTATAAAATCACATACTAACTACCAGAATGAAAAAGCTTTTGCATCAATTCTAGAGGATGGTTCTGTAGTTACTTGGGGCAATTCTGACAATGGTGGTGACTCGTCTAATACTTATTTTCTATCTGTTAAAGATAAGCTTAGTGGTGGCGTAGTAGAAATTGCAGAAAACAACAGAGCTTTTGCAGCTTTAAAAGATGATGGTTCTGTTGTTACTTGGGGGCCATCTAATGCAGGTGGAGATATCTCTGAATCAATTGCAGAAGAGTTGAATACTGGAGTTGTTCAGATCGCCTCAAATTCTGGATCATTTGCTGCACTTAAAGATGACGGTTCAGTCATCACATGGCCTATTAATAATAATAATGATCCTGGGAATGCATTAAATGATTCATTGTCTAGTGGTGTTCAAAAGATTTATTCAACTTTTATTGGCTTTTCTGCTTTAAAGGATGATGGTTCTGTTATTAGCTGGGGCGGAAGAGATCATGGAGGCAGCCAACATTTAGCCCCTAAAGGTGCATTGAATTTAAGTGCAGATAAGGAGAATCCAGTTGTAGATATCTTTACTACTACGTCTGCGTTTGCTGCCTTAAAAAAAGATGGTTCAGTGCTCACTTGGGGGAATAGTTCTGGAGGTGAACCTGATCTACGTTATTCACAAGGTCATTGGGCTCCTCAGCAAGTTGGTGGTAGCGATATAAGTAATAAAATCACAAGTGTTGATGATAATGGTATAGCTAATGACGACTTTGTTCCCGTTGTACATATTCAAAGTACCATTAATTCCTTTGCTGCTTTAAGGGAGGATGGATCTGTTGTCTCATGGGGGCATATTAGTTATGGAGGGGAAAATGCAATTAGTTGGGATAGAGATTGGAATAGTCTAAATTCTCCTACAGCAGAAGGTGCTTTAGATAAAGACGTCGTTAAACTTTTCTCTAACCAATCTTCATTTGCTGCATTAAAAAGTGATGGATCAGTTGTAACTTGGGGAGCAAAGACTAGTGGAGGTTCAACTTCTGTCTATCAGGCACTAGATGTTAATGGTGATGGGGTAATTAATGGATTCGATAAAGAAGATGGAAAAAATTATTCCTACCTTGAATCTGATAAAGCTGAACAACTCAAATCTGGAGTCAAGGATATTTTCTCGACATTGGGGGCCTATGCAGCCTTAAAAGATGATGGTTCTGTTGTTACTTGGGGTGGGGAGGGATCAGCATTGCACAATAATGATATATCGAACGACGCTTCAACCAACCAAATATCAGACGAAGATTTAACTGATGTTAAGCATATTTATAGTAATTTCGGCGCCTTTGTCGCTCTTAAAAATGATGGTTCCATTGTTGCATGGGGTAATAAGACGAATGGTGGAGATATTTCTGGAATAAATGATCAATTAAGTAGTGGAGTGGCTCAAATAACTTCCAACGGTGCAGCTTTTACAGCAGTCACTAATGATGGTTCCTTAGTGACTTGGGGAAATTCTACTTATGGAGGAAATAGCACGCCTGAATTGGATGGGCTTGGTATTAAATCTTTCTCTTCATATAACAAAGAGTTTAAAGTACCTAGTACCTCACTCTTTACCAGTGCCGGAGCCTCAGACAATGCAGATGTAGTAAGTTTTAACTCAGGTTTGTATGCTCAAGGAGCAAACACAGCATTAGAGGAACTGGGAGTGTTAGGGGAGATGATAGATGATCAATTATATGGTGGAGTGAGATATGACGCAGAATATCGTTTAGATATCACAGCCAGTGCATTAGAAGGCTATAACCTAGAGACAGCAGATATCAAAATTAGTTTTGATGCAGATATCTTTGAAGATATTATTGCTTCTGACATCCAGATCGGCAGCGCATTCAATGTTGCCAATGCAGTGGAGATTGATAATGAGGCAGGCATAATCCGTATTGCTGCAGCTAGTCTTGGTGATTTAGATCAAGGTACTGAGGTTGAAGCAGGCGGTACTGATATGAACGTTAATGGTTATGAAATAGGACCTAAGGCAGACCTCTATGGTGCAAATCTTAGTGATGCAAACCTTGCAGGTGCAGACCTAACTGGTGCAAACCTATACGGCGCAAACCTAACGGGTGCAAACCTAACTGGTGCGAACCTTAGTGATGCAAACCTCTATGGTGCAGTCTTAACTGGTGCAAACCTAACAAGTGTAGATCTAGAGGGTGCAGACCTCTATGGTGCAAACCTTAGTGATGCAAACCTCTATGGTGCAATTAATATTCCAAGTGGTACTAATACCTCAAGTGCAATCTTTAATCCTCCAGATCCTACAGAGATATTGGCATCAATCGCATTGAACTTTGATGAGGCGATCTTAGGTACGACCGATGCTGATACTACCAATGGTTCTTTATATCAAA
>MDTC01058152.1_pt1 | contig 21943 bp, 19 predicted proteins | sample 811181 | NCBI WGS metagenome assembly MDTC01 (sample SAMN05326644, study PRJNA326480) | marine metagenome | isolation source: seawater | place: Pacific Ocean: North | collected 2011 | reverse complement strand
GTTCTGAGATAAGCATGGAAGAGGCTGCTGCCACTTTGCGAGACTTGATGTGCGACTCCATTAGGCTGCGCCTACGGGCGGATGTCGAAGTCGGTTCCTGCCTTTCCGGGGGGATTGATTCCTCTGCTATCGTATGCTTGATTGACGAGCGGATACAGAAGGCCAGTGGTTCTGGGCAGCGTTCGTTTTCCGCTCGGGCGGAAGACCCGAGGTTAGACGAGAGTCGATGGATGGAGATGGTTTTGAAGGGAAGACAAATCGATCCGTCCTTTGTTATGCCTCAATTTGATCTCTTGGCAGACGAGTTGTCCGACTTGATTTACACACAAGACGAGCCCTTTGGCTCGGCCAGTATTTTTGTTCAAAGCTTGGTCTTTTCCTTGGCAAAAAAAGGAGGGGTGAAGGTCGTACTCGACGGACAGGGTGCTGACGAATTATTTGGCGGTTACACTTTTTATCGTTCGTGTGCTCTCGCCGGTATGTTGAGCAAGGGGCATTTGACGGAAGCCATTGGAGAAATAATGGCCATGCGCAGAACAGGTGTTTCCTTAACAAGAACTTTCATGGAAATCGGAGACTATTTGTTGCCCGATGCTTTGCGGCAAAGGTTTCGTATGTTTTTGAAAAAAAATCACATTGGTCCGAGTTGGCTGAATCTTGACAAGCTCGGCGTAAGCGGCAGCAATGTTCCATCCCAGTATGGAGGTCGTGCGAGAAGCGTGGGTGAATTGAACTATGCTCAGATTGCCTTTACGAGCTTGCCGAAATTGTTGCATTGGGAAGACCGGAATTCGATGGCTTGGTCTGTCGAAGGTCGGGTTCCTTTTTTAGATTACCGACTTGTTGAATTCGCCATGAGATTGCCTGACGAGCTCAAGGTTTCGCAGGCAACTACTAAGCGAGTGCTGCGTGAGGCTATGCGGGATATTTTGCCAAGCCAATTGGTGGCTCGACGAGACAAAATAGGTTTTGCCGCATCTGAACACGAGTGGTTCGTCCGTAAGCGTCCGGATTGGTTTCTCTCAAAGATCGACAAGTCCGTAGAGCTTGGTGCAGGCTTATTTAGCTCAGAATTGAAAGCCGAGGCTGAGCGTATGGTAAAGCATGGTTCAGGTTTTGACTCGCGTTACTGGCGGGCTCTGTGTTTCGGCGAATGGTTGGACTGCTTTTCCGTCTCAATACCCTGATATGAAAAAAAGAAAAAAGGAGCGAGGGGCGGTTCTACATCTTGTTTTTAACGAATTCAGGAACGATTCACGTGTTGAAAAAACTTGCGATAGTTTGTCTGTTGCTGGGTTCTCGGTGAGGGTGCTCGCCTTTGGGGGAGTGGGGTTGCCCGCCAAGGAAAAACGAGACGGGTGGGAAGTCATTAGGTGCGGGAGTGGCCGGAGGTTGTGGGCTCTTGTCGCGTTGAGTTGGCGTTTTTTGACCTCCGTGAACGGTTTCCACTTGGTGCATTGTCACGATTTGGAACCTTTGCCACTTGCCGTCATCGGTAAACTTATTCGTGGTGGTCGAATGAAGATCGTTTACGATGCGCACGAGCTGGAGACTGAGAAGATGGCAGCTCGTGGATCGCGAAAAATCATTTACAAGGTGATGGAACGCGCCTTGATGCCGTTTGTGGATGAGCTGATCACGGTGGGCGAACGAATTGCTGATTGGTACGCAAAAAAGTATTCTCGGAGGAAGCCCCGTGTTGTAATGAACTCGCCCAGGCTTCATAATCCGAAAAAATCTGAAGCCTTGCGTAAGCGTATTGGGATTTCTCTAGAGACGCGACTTTTTCTTTACTTGGGTGCTTTGTCGCCGGGACGTTCGGTGGAAGCCATGCTTGACGCATTTTCTGGTTGCGAGGACAGAGTCTTGGTCCTGATGGGAAGTGGAGGGACTTCCCGTGAGGGAAATAGATTGGAAGCTCTAGTCCGAGAGCGGGCGAGTTGTGAAGCGAACGTGTTTTTTTTGGAGCCTGTGCCTGGAAGCAAAGTAGTGGAATACGCGTCCTCTGCAGATGGAGGTTTATGTTTAATTGAGGACGAGTGCTTGAGTTACCGCTATTGTCTACCTAACAAGTTGTTTGAGTACGGAATGGCTGGTACTTCCGTAGTGGTGAGTGATTTGCCAGAGCTGAGGGAAGTGGTGGAACGTTATGGTTGCGGGGTAATCTGCTCGGAACTTACCGCCGACGGTATCCGTATGGCGGTTGATGAATGGTTGGTTGCGGATGTCAGGACCATGGGCGTGAGAGCCAGGCTAATGGCAGAAGAGCGATGCTGGGAAAAGCAGGAAAAGGCACTCGGCGATCTATACCGGAGATTGATCCCCAAAGTCCGACTTGAGACGTGAAGGTTTTTAGTGTCATCGGGGCGCGCCCGCAGTTCGTCAAGGCAGCTGTAGTTTCAAAGGCTTTAATGGAAAAAACCGGAACTAGTGAGTTTCTCGTCCATACAGGTCAGCATTTCGACGACAATATGTCCCAAGTTTTTTTTGAGGAAATGGGTATCCCAAAACCTTCAGCCAATCTTGGAATATCAGGTGGCGGTCATGGTGCCATGACCGGTCAGATGTTGCTGAAAATCGAGGAATTGCTGGTTGATGAATCTCCTGACTGTGTTCTCGTTTACGGAGACACGAACTCGACCTTGGCCGGAGCTCTTGCCGCCTCGAAGCTAAATGTTCCGTGCGCCCATGTGGAGGCTGGGTTGCGTTCGGAAAACCGAGCTATGCCCGAAGAAATCAATCGTATCCTTACTGATCATGCTTGTGACTTGTTGTTCGCTCCTACCGAGGAAGCCGTCAAGCGTTTGAATCGTGAGGGGATTGCCGACGAAAAGGTGGTTCGAACCGGAGACGTCATGCTCGATGCAGCTCTTCTTTTTGGTGAAAAGTCGAGGTCCAAAAGTACGATTCTCGATCGGTTGAGCTTGCGTGAAAAAGGATTCGCTCTTTGCACCCTGCACCGAGCCGAGAACGTGGATTCGAGGGATGTGCTAAATTGGTTAATCGAGGGCCTTGGACAAGTTGCGGAGAACCTGCCTGTGGTTCTGCCGGTCCACCCCCGAACTCTCGCTCGCATGAAAGAGTTTGAACTTATGGATCAACTGGCCTCCGAAATCAAGATAGTTGATCCTGTTGGTTATCTTGACATACTCAGGTTGGAAAGTTCTGCATCGCTGATCATGACCGATTCCGGTGGTATGCAGAAGGAAGCTTTCTTTCAAAAGGTTCCTTGCGTCACCTTGCGTTCGGAAACGGAATGGATCGAATTGTTGCCCGGCGGTCACAATAGGTTGGTTCGTCCTATGATTGAATCTATATCCGAAAAGGCCGAGGAGGCTTTGTCTTCGAATCCGGATTGGTCGGTCGACCTATACGGTGATGGAAATTCCTCCGAAACGATTGCCCAAGCAATCATTGATCATTGGTGAGTGAAAGTCGGGATTATTACATCCGAGTTTTATCCCATGAAGGCTGCCGCCGCATCCCGAACGGGACCTTGGTCCGATGCCATGGTACAACGAGGGCACGATGTATCGATCTTGACCTCACGGGAAGGGAAGGTGAGCGGGGAGAATCTCCGTATTGTTAATTCTCGGTTCCCTACACCTTCCAATCGTGCAGGTTTGGGCCGGCGATTCTTGCAAGAGATAAGGCTTGGGCGTGACCTAAGCCGTTTACTCGAAGGATTAAGTCCGAAAGTTGACTTGGCCATAATCACTTCACCTCCTTTCTTTATGGCTTCCCTGTGCGCTAGGGCCTCAAAGCGTGCTGGTATTCCCTATGTCTTCGATGTGCGTGATAGATATCCAGCCGTCTTGTTCGATCTTGGGGTGGTTGCGTCAGAGGGTATTATTGGGAGAACCCTCAGCAGGATTGAAACAAGGAATTATGCTGGGGCTCGACTGCTTACTACTGTTACGAGTGGGTTGACCAAGGATTTAGAGAAATCAGTGGGCTCTGTGAAGGTGGCCAAGGTCATTAACGGTTTCGATGGCAGGCATTTTACCGAAGAGAATTTGAGCCGTCCGAAACGTCAAAGTTTTACCATAGCATATCATGGGCGATTGGGGCGTTTCTATGAGGTTGATGCGTTAAGGCGTATTATCTTGGAGGTGGAGAAGTTAGATGGAGAGGTTCGTTTCGTTCTTGCAGGCGAATTGGAGGAAGCTCGATCATCGGGCGATTGGGGCGCAACGGAGTTTATTGAAGAGTTGCCTCTAAGCATGCTCGCAGAGTTTCTGAGCGAGTGCCATCTTGGAATTTGCTTACTTAAGGAAACGGAGGCTATGACGAAGGCATTACCTGCTAAGGTTTTCGATTTTCTCGGTGCGGGTTTGCCGGTTTTGACTTCGCCTATGGGAGAACTATCTGCCTTTCTCTTGAAGCGAGGAGTGGGATTGACCTTCGAGCGAACCGATCCATTGGCGATTGCATCCGCGATTGTTGCCTTCAAAAACGACCCTGGGCGCCAAGAGCGAATGGCGACGAATGTTCGGACCCTTCGTCCATCACTTGATCGTCGCTTTCAATCCGTTCGATTTGCGGAACATTTAGAATCACTTGAGTAATTGTTTCGCATTGTTGCTAAACCTGTTATTTTCTTAGAGTCTTTCTTATGTCTCGTAAATCGGACTGGAACTTGAGTAAAGGGGCTTGGACCTTGCTGGACTTGGTTACGGCATCCTGTGCCGCGACCTTCGTGCCACTTTACTGGTCGCCGATTAGCGAGACATTGAGGTCCGTTCCGACCGAGCGTCTCGTCTTCTACGCCTTTTTTTACGGTTTCGGCTTCTGGGTTGCGGGTGAAGTTTTGGGCGTGCATGAGAAACGGTCCACTCGTTCGTGGCGATTTCGAGTTGCGGCCTGCACTCTTGCAGCAATTGGTGCTTGTTTTGTTTTATTGCTTATGGTTTGGGCCATTGAGTATCGATTCGTTGGGCGGTTTGCCTTGGCGAAAATTGTCGGCTGTTCTGTGACCGGCGTTATGATCATGAGATTGGCTATCGAGGGCATGGCATCACGGTCTCGCCCCAAGGTTTTGGCTTTGCTTACTGAGGAGGCTTCTAATGAACTTTCTATGGCTCTCAAGGAGGGCGGAGAGCAATTGCAGTTGAAATTATTCAACGAAGGTATGCCAGAATCTGTTGAGAATTTTGTTGGATATTGCGAAGAGCATGGTATCCACGAAGTGGTTACGCAAAGCGATAGCGAAAGCAAAGGTTTGCTTAATGTGGTTGCCTTGTTGGCTGGCGGTACCCGCGTCTCCGATATCGTGGATTTCTGGGAACGAACGTTTGCACGTATTCCCCCACAATACGTTGACGAGGCTTGGTTGGCTCGACTCGACCTGAGGCTTCGTCATCCTCTTTTTCATCGGGCGAAGAGATTGTTGGACATACTGGTGGCAATTATAGGGCTTATTTTTTCAATTCCTATTTTGGCAATTGCATCAATTCTCATTTTATTTGATTCACGTGGTTCGGTTTTCTTTTCTCAACGCCGTACCGGGTATTTAGGAAGCGATTATGTTTTGTATAAGCTTCGAACCATGCGAACGGATGCCGAAAAAGATGGAGCCCAATGGGCTGCGAAAAAAGATGCTCGGGTCACTGGCGTAGGCCGCTTCCTGCGCAAGTGGCGCATAGATGAGATCCCTCAATTCTGGAATGTTTTGCGTGGTGAGATGTCGATTGTAGGTCCACGTCCGGAACGTCCTGAAATCGAGGAGAAACTGGCCGTGGAAATTCCCTTCTGGTCAAGTCGCCACCTTGTCAAGCCAGGGCTTACAGGCTGGGCTCAGATTCGTTTCCGCTATGCTGCCGATTCCAATGCCTCTAGGGAAAAACTCGCCCACGATCTTTTTTATTTAAAGAACGCCTCCATGTTGTTGGATTTACAGATTATACTGTCGACTCTCAGGTCTTTGGCAAGGGGCAGTCGTTGAAATGAAAGTTTTGGTAACGGGAGGAGCAGGGTATATCGGAAGCCATGCCACTTTGGTTTTGCTTCAAGCCGGACATGAAGTGGTAACCTTGGATAATTATTCAAATTCTTCTCCCGTTTCCCTCATAAGGGTGGGGGAGTTGGCGCAGAGGAATCCTTTCGTGCTGGAAGGAGATGTGGGTGATTCGGCAACCTTGAACAAAATATTCGAAAGGCATTCCGAGATCGAAGCTGTTTTGCATTTTGCTGCTTTCAAGGCTGTGGGCGAGTCTACGGAGAAGCCGCTTCCCTATTACCGCAATAACGTCGCTGGCTCTATTGCTCTTTTTGAGGCGATGGATGCGGCCGGTGTTCATAATCTGGTTTTCAGCTCTTCGTGTACGGTCTATGGAGAACCTCAAAAAGTTCCTCTTACCGAGAACCATCCTGTAGGTGGGGTGACTAGCCCTTATGGTCGTACAAAATACATGATGGAGGAAATTCTTCGGGATCATTGCGCGGCCAATAAGCTATGGAACGTCGCCATCTTGCGCTATTTCAATCCTGTCGGCGCTCATCCGAGCGGGAGAATTGGAGAAGATCCTGCGGGAATTCCTGATAACTTGGTGCCTTATGTCTGCCAAGTGGCATCAGGCCGTTTGGAAAAACTTCGTATTTTCGGGAATGATTATCCCACTCGTGACGGTACGCCGATTCGCGACTACCTCCATGTCTTGGATCTTGCGGAAGCTCATTTGCATGCAGTTGAAAAACTCTCTGCGAACCCCGGACTCTTTGTTTGTAATTTGGGTACCGGCAAGGGGTCTACCGTGCTCGAGGTCTTGAATGCCTTTGAGCAAGCGAACGGAATTCGTATACCTCACGAGATCAAAGGTCGCCGATCTGGAGACGTCACCGAAGCGTGGGCTGATCCCACTTTTGTAAAAAAGCTTCTGGGTTGGGAAGCTAAGCGCGATCTCTGGGAAATGCTAACTGATTCATGGAACTGGCAATCCCTCAACCCTCGGGGTTACTCCGAGGGTTCGGATGCGGGTTGAGATGTCTTTATTCCAAACTGCTGTGCCGAAAACCCTCTCATTTCGAGAGCTACTGCAATATCATCCAAGTTCAGTTTAGCTCCCGGAGATTGTTTAGCGGCTCGAAAGGCCCCTTGGTTCAATTCGAGAACTATTTTTATGTTGTCGCTGCGAGAAGGACATCCGCTTTCATCGAAGGGTTGGGCTGCATGAATTTCTTTCAATACCCCATCGGGTGAAAAGTAGCCTATGTCCAAGGGCATTCGTGTATTTCTCATCCAAAATCTTTGCGGTCCCGGATTTTGGAAGGCAAAGAGCATGCCATGACCTTTGGGCAACTCCTCGCGAAACATGAGCCCCTTAGCCTTTTCTTCCGGTGTGACGGCCAGTTGGACTTGTAGAACTGTTTCGCCAAGGTGTAGTGGGAACCAAGAGTCTAAGCCCAAACCTTCAGGGCGAACAGATTCTCCTTCCTCTCGACAGCCAACCGAATGTGTAGTAATAATAATTGCAATGGCTAACCCAATTATCTTTCCATTTCCTTTCACTGAATCTATTCGATGAACGAACTTCTTGAGCGAATCAAGAGCCTTCGTCTTCTCGTAATCGGAGACGTTATGCTTGACCGGTACGTTCGTGGTCAGGTTTCTCGCATTTCGCCAGAGGCTCCCGTCCCTGTCTTGCATGTAGATGCTGAAGATTCCGTGGCAGGTGGAGCTGCGAACGTTGGGCTCAACGCAGCGGATCTTGGGGCTTCGGTGGATCTTGGCGGAGTTTTTGGTCAAGATGAAGCGGGTGTGCGCCTCCTTGCTCTTCTTGCGGAAAGAGGAATAGCCTGTGACCCAGCTTTTACCTCTTCTCAAGCACCGACCATTTGTAAAACACGAGTAATGGCAGGCAACCAACAGATCTGTCGGGTGGATCGTGAGGAATCTTATCAAGCTTATGCGCCAAATATCGATGCGCTTTCTGCATTGCTTGTTGAAAAGGCTCGGAAGGCCGATGCCGTCATCGTATCCGATTATGCCAAGGGTTTCGTAAACGACGAGTTGGTTGCCTTATTACGAAGCGAAGCCAAGTTCCTTGCCGTCGACCCCAAACCAAGTCGATCCCTCAACTATGATTCCCCTGACTTGATGACTCCTAATAAGGCCGAGTCGTTGCAACTTGCAGGTCTGGAAAGAGGGGATTTTGACGAGTTTCCCTCTGAAGCCATAGCTACCGCTGTCCATGATTCTCATCGACCACATCGGGTCGCCGTTACATTAGGCCCTGATGGTATGTTGCTGATCGAAAATGGAAAAGTTATTCGACGTATCCCTACTGCAGCTCGTGAAGTTTTCGATGTTTCCGGAGCCGGCGACACCGTGATCGCCGCTATGACTTTAGCTCTTGCCGCTCGGTCCACTTTTGAAGAAGCCTCGGCGTTCGCTAATTTGGCTGCTGGTGTTGTGGTGGCCAAAGTGGGAACGGCTACGGCTTCTCCCGAGGAGATTCTCCATGCAGCTCAATGAGTCTTGCCGGCATTTTCCTCGATCGAGATGGTACCCTTATCTCCCATGTCGACTATCTTCACGATCCCGAAGAGGTCTATCCTCTTGAGGGAATAGCTGAAGCCTTGGCTGCTTTGCAGGAAGCTGGCTACCTACTTTTTCTTTTCACAAATCAGTCGGGTGTGGGGCGAGGTTTTTTTGAGATGGAAGCAGTTCACGCATGTAATTCCCGTATGCTTGAGCTCTTGAAATTGAGCCCGGAGATCTTTGCCGATGTCTGCATTGCTACGGAAAGACCCGATCAACCTCAAATGTATCGAAAACCTTCTCCCCGATTCATTTTGGAGAGCATCGAGAAGTTCGACCTTTCACTTGAGAAGAGTTGTGTTGTCGGTGACTCTTGGAGCGATGTCGAGGCTGGTCTCAATGCCGGGATTACTGCTGCTTTGGTCGAATCGGGAAATCCCGTTGATTACGACCTTCGAGTCAAGGCAGCGGAACATCAAGTTTCCGTCCACTCGGACCTCACTGCCATGGTTGTGGAAAAATTAGACCTATGTTGACTATGAATAAAATTCCAAAAAAATGGGAGTTGGTCGATGATCGTTTACATGCCAAATGTCGAATTTTCGAGGTTCGATCCCAGCACTTCAGGCACCCGATTGACGGAAGGGAAGGGGACTTCTATGTTCTCAATACCTCCGACTGGGTTAATGTGCTTGCTATTACGCCAGCCGAGGAAATCGTTATGGTTCGACAGTTCCGTTACGGATCTCGAGAACTTTCTCTTGAAACTCCCGGCGGAGTTATAGAAAAAGGTGAAGATCCGGTAATCGCGGGACTACGTGAACTTCTGGAGGAAACCGGATTTGCCGGGAAAAGCGCAAGACTCATCTCGGAATGCCGCCCCAATTCGGCCATTCTTTCTAATCGTTGCCATATCGTTCTTGCCGAGAATGTCGAAAAAGTGGCCGAAGTTGATTTCGATCCCAATGAGGAAATTGAGACTGTTCTCATACCCATTGCAAAAATCTCGGATCTTGTTCGGTCTGGTGAAATTTCACATTCTTTGGCTCTCAATGCTATCTTTAATCTGTTTTTGGAAAAGGGTCTGCCTTCTGCTTGAATGCGTTTCCCTTTTCTCCCTTTACCCTCGCAGTGCTTTTATCTATGATTTGATTGCTATGAGCGATGTCCTTACTCTCTTGCTCGAAGGCGCCAAACCTTGCGCCGATCATCTTGCAAATGTCCTCGGCAAAGAAAAAGCCGAGGTCGAGGCAGAGTTGCGTCGACTAGAAGAGGATAAGAGTCTTCTTGGTTGGCTTCCCGTCTTCAACCCTGAAAAAATCGAGGATGGTCGCGTTCGGGCAGTGATCGAAGTAAAGATTAGTCCGGAGCGCGAAGGCGGTTTTGATCGCCTTGCCATGCGAATTGCTCGTTTTGAGGAAGTTGAATCCTGTTATCTTATGTCGGGTGGATTCGATCTTTTGATTTTTGTTACCGGTAAGAATCTTAGAAAAGTCGCTGCTTTTGTCTCTGAAAGACTTGCCACTATTGAGGGAGTTCTCTCTACCTCTACCCACTTCTTGCTTCGCCCATACAAAGAGCAGCGACATCTCCTGCCCGACGAGACCGAAGCAGTCGACAAGCTCGCCGTTTCTCCCTAATGAGTTTAGATCATGAAAGCTTTGTGGCGAGTCATGTGAAAGACTTGCCCCGCTCAGGCATACGGGATTTTTTTGCCGTCGTATCTGAGATGCCCCAAGCCATTTCCCTTGGCATTGGAGAGCCTGATTTCGCTACTCCTTGGCATGTGCGAGAAGCCGCTATTTTTGCTCTTGAGAAGGGTTGCACCTCTTACACGGACAATCGGGGCCTGCTCCGGCTTCGCCGTGCAATATCGAAGTATGTCGCCGGCTTCTTCGGGCCGGAGTATGATCCTGCTAGCGAAATTCTTGCTACCGTCGGAGTTTCCGAAGCTATCGACGTCGCTCTGCGTGCGATTTTAAATCCCGGTGACAAGGTTCTCTACCACGAACCATGTTATGTCTCTTATGCCCCAAGCGTGACCTTGGCTCTTGGCGTTGCTATACCCGTTGGCACGAAACCTGAAGATGAATTCGCTCTCGATCCTGCGGCTTTCGAAGCTGCTTGGGAACCTGGTTGCAAGGCTTTACTACTGAACTTTCCAACCAATCCCACAGGCGGTACGGCCGATCGTGAAAAACTCGAGCGTCTGGCGCGTTTCGCCATCGACAAGAATCTTCTTGTCATTAGCGACGAGATTTACGGCGAGCTTACCTACGAGGGCGAACACGTCGGTATTGCCTCCCTTCCGGGGATGAAGGAGAGGACTCTTTTGTTGCACGGTTTTTCGAAGGCTTTTGCCATGACGGGATTTCGCATTGGTTATGCCTGCGGGCCGGCAGTTCTTATCGAGGCAATGATGAAGATACACCAGTATTGCATGATGTGCGCTCCCATATTAAGCCAAGAAGCAGCTGTCGAGGCCCTTGTGAATGGGGCTGAAGAGGTTGCTCGCATGAAGGAGCAATATCATCGTCGCCGAGATTTCATTGTTCGTCGCTTCAATGAAATCGGACTGTCCTGCCACTCTCCTCGCGGTTCCTTTTATGCTTTTCCTTCCATTCTTTCCACAGGGTTGAGCGATACTGACTTTGCCCACCGTCTTCTTCGCGAATCCGAGGTTGCCGTCGTGCCGGGAACCGCATTCGGCGAACATGGCTCCGACCATGTGAGAGCCAGCTTTTCTACGTCTTATGAAAATCTTGTCGAGGCGACCGATCGCATCGCTCGTTTTCGAGATGATATCTTGACCGAAGATTCCGCCGCAGTTTAGCCAACTGAGACTACTTGTTTTTTCTAGCCTTCCTTTAATTTTTACATATCTGTGCAAACTCGTAGTGTAGCTATTGTCGGTCGCCCCAATGTGGGTAAAAGCCGTCTCTTTAATCGTATCGTGGGCAGGCGAATCTCAATCGTACATGATCGCCCTGGAGTCACTAGAGACGTCGTCGTCGCTGATGCGCCCGGTGGATACGTCGTAATGGACACCGGCGGCATAGGAATGACTCCTTCCATGACACCCGTGGAGATTCAGGAAGCAACTGAGGATCAAGCTGATTTCGCCATTCGCGCCGCCGATGTTCTTCTATTCGTTGTCGATGGTCGCGAAGGTCTTATCCCTTTGGATCAATCCCTTGCCGAGAAATTTCGTCGGATGGGCAAGACCCCTGTCCTTGTGGTCAATAAGATGGACGTTCCTGAACAGGACTACGCCCGTGATGAATTTTCCAGCCTTGGCTTTTCCACTGTTTTTCCCGTGTCAGCTGAGCATGGGAACGGTGTTGGAGATCTTCTGGACGGGGTTGAGGAACTTCTCCCGCCACCTTCTGATGAGCCCGTCGAAAAAGAAGCTCGCCGTGTTCGGATTGCTTTTCTTGGTCGACCCAATGTGGGAAAGTCCTCCCTTTGTAATCGTCTCCTGGAGGCAGAGCGACTGATCGTCAGCGATGTTCCGGGAACCACTCGAGAAACGGTTGAATTGGATCTCGATTTCGAGGAGGATTCCGCCGATCAAGAACCGTGGCGTTTCCGTCTTTTCGATACAGCCGGTCTCAAAAGACGAAAACGTGTCGATTCCTCTCTCGATTACTTTTCCTCTTTGCGCAGCGAGCAAGCTATGGAAGGCGCGGACGTCGTCTTTTTAGTTTTGGATGCTCGAGAGGGTGTGACTCGGCAGGATAAAATCCTTGCCGGAAGAATCTTGGACGCGGGTAGGGGACTTGCCGTTCTTGTCAATAAGTGGGATCTTGTTTTGGACGGATTTAGACGAGACCCTCTTCCCGGTTATCGGGATGAAGAGCACTTTAGGAAATCCTATGAGAAATCTCTTCGCAAAGAGCTCTTTTTTCTGCCCGATTCACCAGTACTATTTGCTTCTGCCTTAACCGGATATTCCATCCGGAACTTTCTTTCGGTCGCCCGCGAGATGGACGCTCGGATGGATGTGCCAATACCCACTTCTCCTTTGAACCGTCTTCTCGGAGATATGTTTGAAAAACGGCCGCCAGCAGCAGTTAAGGGGAAACGCTTTAAACTTTTCTACGCGCTCCAAGTCTCTTCTCGTCCCTTTCGAATTAAGCTTTTCTGTAACCAAGGCGAACGCTTGGACGAAACCTACAGTAGATACTTGGAAAAGAGTATCACCGGACATTTTTCACTCATCGGTTGCCCATTGAAATTTTCACTTTCAGGTAAAGAAACTCGTTACTCCGGAAGCTAGAATGGAGCTTTCGTCAAATACTCTTAATTATCCTATCCAACGGATTCCACCACTTACTTGAGCATCCTCGAATAATTGTTCTAAACCTCTCCATGGGTTTAACAAATGCGGGGTTGATGTTTCACTTTCGAACGTCGGCCCCGTTTTTGTGTCTTAATACATGAGTCTCCAACTTTCGTGGATGGGAGACGGACTCAAAGTTCATTGTACTTATGCCGAAGCCACCCGTGGTGTTTTATGGTTCGGATGCCATAGCCTTGCCTAGCCTCGATTTCTTTTTGAGAGAGGCATCTTCGGCTTGCGAACTTGTAGGAGTTATCACGCAACCTGATCGACCGTCGGGCAGAGGTAAGAAAGTGTGCTCAAATCCCGTCAAGTCATGGGCTGGCGAGAACGGAGTTAATATACTTGATCCCGCAAAACCTCTTGAACCTGAGGTGACTTGGTTGCGACAGGAAGGGGTCGTTCTCGCAATGGTCATGGCTTACGGCCATATTCTTTCGTCAGCCTTGTTGGATGCTCCTAAAGTCGGAACTTACAACCTACACGGTTCCGTTTTGCCTGCCTACCGCGGGGCTTCTCCTGTCGAAACGGCTTTGGCTCAAGGCGAGAAACAGACTGGAGTGACACTCATGCGCGTCGTCTCGCGCATGGACGCCGGTCCCGTTGTTGATGCCGAGATCACGCCAATAGCGCCTGATGACGATGGTCTCAGGCTTCGTGAGAAGTTGTCCCTTGCCTGTGTTCCTCTTTTACGCCGAAACTTACCTGCGCTTTTGGCGGGCGAAGCTACGGAAACTCTGCAGGATGAAGAAGCGGCCACTTATTGTAGAAAGCTCCGTAAGGCGGATGGAGCATTGGACTTTTTTGCTCCTGCAGAGGTACTTGCGCGAAGGGTCACTGCTTTTCGAGGTTGGCCGGGTTCATGGTTCGAAGTTCAAGGGGTTCGCGTAAAGGTCGGTTCCGCAAAGGTCGTTGAATCTTCCCTAGAGGCAATGCCCGGGCAGGTGATTTTGCCTAGTTCACGGGAAGTGGCCATTGGAACGGCTGAAGGCGTTTTGTCTTTACTCGAACTGCAACGTCCAGGCGGACGAATGATGCCAACAGCAGAATTTTTATTAGGTTTTCCTCTTTTGGAAGGAGAATATGTTGGGAGCCAAACCCTTTCTGAATTGCTCCTCGCTTAGAGTTTTTCATTCTCCTGATTTTTAAAAGTAAACTTGCATAAATCCCCGTAATCCTGCTAATAATTAAATCGGTGTTTGGAAATGAATAGTTGGTTGATTCTTCGTGGTGGGAGATTAGCTTCTTTAAGCTGGTCGCTTTTCTTCTCTCAAATTCTATCGCTGGTTGTCATACTTTTTTTCGCCGGTGCATTTTCTTCCCTCGGAGCAGCAGATACCAATGTTCGTCTGGCCAACCTCACGCAGGACTTGGAGTTGATATCCAGGCAAGTTGCCAACCTCCGAAGTGAAGTGGAAATCTTGAGACGAGAGAACGCTCAGTTGAGGATAGTCGCTGAGCAAGCTGGCAAAACTCAGGGAGTTTCTTCTGGTAGTTTTCAAGAGTTCGCCCGGCAAATGGATGGTAGATTAGAACGTTTGCGAGTAGACATTGCAAAAAATAATACAGGGTCGGAAGCTCTACGACGGCAGGTGGATAGTCGTTTCCAAAAGTTAATTAAGCAAATGAACGCTGGCTTTGCTGGATATAACGGTGGTTCTTCGTCGGTTGCTTCTTCACCGCCCGTGACATTTACGGACGATTACCCAAAGGATAAGGGATTCGTGCATGTTGTAGAAAAAGGCGAAACTGTAAGTAGCATTGCCCAAAAGTATAAATCCAAGACACAATGGATACTTAACGCTAATCGAATTTCCGATCCCAAAAAGGTCCACATCGGGAAAGAACTGTTTGTCCCGCAAAGTAAGAAAGATTAATTATGGCTAAATCAACTTCTCGTCTCGGTCGCGGTCTCGGTAGCCTCATCGCGGGCGGTGCCGGTGCACAGGCGGTTGCCGTGGATTCCGTTGCGGAGCTACCGATCCGTTCCACTCACAACGACGTACCTGAGGAGGTTACCACAATTGTCGATGGCCCTTTCAGTGATACGGTTGTCGCCAGCAATAGTGCCGAAAAAATTCTTGAGCTTCCTCTTGATGATTTGGTTCCCAACCCACACCAACCTCGCAAGACTCTGGATCCCGTCAAGGTTAGTGAGCTTGCCGCTAGCATCAAGGCCGAGGGTCTTTTGCAACCTATCGTGGCTCGCAGTAACGGGGATGGTTATGAGATTATTGCAGGTGAACGTCGATGGCGAGCCCACCGGCAACTAGGGCGAGATACAATTCTAGTGCGTTTGGTTGAAGCCACGGATCTTTCTTCAGCTTCACTCTCGCTAATTGAGAACCTGCAGCGCGAAGGGCTTAATCCTATTGAGGAAGCTCTTGGCTACTCGTCTCTCGTGAACGATTTTAGCCTGACCCAGGCTCAAGTGGCTGATAGGGTGGGTAAGAGTAGGACATATGTGACCAACGTGATGAGGCTCCTTCAACTTGATGATGGCCTCAGGAATCTCTTGGTGGCCGGAAAGCTTTCGGTAGGTCACGCCAAGGTGCTTTTGGGAGTTGAGGATATTGAGGCTCGAAGTGAACTTGGAGCTCGCGCCGCTCGCGAAGGTTGGAACGTGCGGCAATGCGAAGATGCCGTAGAAGGATTGCGTTCGAGTTCAGGTAAGACGAACTTTCGTAGAAACCGTGGTTCCCACTTGAATCCGGGGTTTCGTGAAATTGCAGAGAGGATTGCTTCTCGGCTCGGTGTCGAATCAAAAGTAACCGCAAATGGGGCTGGCAGAGGTAAGGTAATGATTCCTTTTGCAGACGAGGATGACCTCCGCCGTATCGTTTCGGTTTTGGGCGCATAAGCCTTCAAACAGGATTGCCTTTGTTGAAAAGAGGGCCATAGTGCACTCTTCTACCTTATCGCTATGACTATTGTTATTGTTACCACAATCCTTATTCTTCTGTGCCTATTGATCATCCTACTGGTCATGTTGCAACGGACATCCGGCGGCATGGGTTCCGCATTAGGCGGCGGAGCCGCCGACCAAGTGCTGGGAGCAGGTTCAGGCGCCCAATTAACAAAGATGACTGTTTGGAGCATCTTGGGCTTCTTCATACTGTCATTCGCTCTCTATGTCTCTTACCAGATGGAAGCCAAGGATGATGGTTTGCAACGAACGAGTGGAACTCCTCCTGCAGTTGCCCCTGGCCCTTCGGGCGATCTCGGTACTGCCGAAACATCTTCGATTCCTGAACCGATCGATACGGATCCTTTGCCCGAAGCTCCACCTGCCCCTGCTATACCTGATGCGAATGATAATCCAGTTCCCGAGGGAAATTCAACTCCCGCATCGATTCCTGAGGGAAATGGATCAGTCAACCCTGACAAAGCTAATTGAGTTCCAACGGATCATTGAGGTTAATCCTCGATGAAAATGCGATTCGGTAATGTTTCCCAAGCTTATTGAAATCCTTTTTTTCCTTCCGGTTTTTCCTCGGTGGCTTTTACTGTTAACCCTTGGAGCCCTTGGCGGTGGTTTGTCGGCACAACCAAAGGTTTTTCCCGCCCGAGGATTTGCCAAGATTCTCACTCCAGAAAAAGCTAACGAGCGATTGGAGCGTTTTCGTGAGTTTCATGGATTAAACCCTTCCACCGAGGCTTTTCATCATGGTTTTCTCTTGCGATTTCGGTTAGAGCATTATCCTAGGCGAGGCGAAGTGAACACCCGTGAAGGATCACTTTTCGGTTTAGCTTTTGGTCATGGTTTGATCCGCCTCGATCTCATGGGCGAGACCGATAAAAAAGGAAAAGCATTCCTCTTGCGTAACGGACCTGAACCTGAGGCGTGGCTGAATTCTTTCGATGGTAATGGATCGAAGCAATTGGAAAATACTGATTTGTTCCAGCCCTTTGCGCCGGGTATGGGACACACGCTTTTTGATCTCATGATGCCCTTCGTTTTTTGGGATGGTCGTTATCAGAAATCGGGTCGAGTGATCGGTAGGCCTTCTCACTTGTTCGAGTTTTCACCGCCTGCATGGGCGAGTGAAGCCGTTCCTACTTTGAAAAAGATTCGTCTTGCTTTGGACGATGTCTATGAAGCCCCGTTACGGGTCGAGTTCTTTGGTCGTCGCGGTGTTCCCGACAAGACCTTGGGTCTTGTCAGCTTGAAGAAGGTCGGGGAGACGTGGATTGCCAAGACTCTCGATTTTCGCGATGCTCTAACTAGTGCAAGAACACGTTTTACCGTTACTGCGGCGGCAACTGATCTTGACTTGGGCAGGGAGGTTTTTACTCCTGCCGGATTGGCCGAGACGCCGAAGGTGTCCGAAGAATTACTGCAATCCATTGAATGAGAAAGTGAAAACGGCTTGCCCGTTATCTTGTCTCCTTTAGAACCTCTAAACTTATATGAAAACCAATTCACTTTCCACTTGGGCGCTTAACGTCTCCCCTTCACCAACCCTGGCAGTAGACGCCAAGGCTAAAGCACTAAAGGCCGCAGGCGAAGACGTCTGTGGTTTCGGGGCGGGCGAACCCGACTTCGATACCCCGGGATTCATCAAGGAAGCATGCGCCAAGGCCCTCGCCGAGGGCAAGACCAAGTATGCCCCCGCCGCAGGATTACCTCCGCTTCGTGAGCTTTTGGCTAAAAAGTACATAGAGGAAAACGGTATTGCTGCAGTTCGACCTGCTCAGGTTGTGGTCAGTCCCGGTGGGAAATATTCCTGCTACCTCGGGATCCTCGCGACATGCAGCCCCGGCGATGAAGTTATCGTTCCCGCACCTTTCTGGGTGAGCTATCCCGAGATGATCAAGCTTGCCGGAGCGGAACCAAAGTTCATCTTCGCCGGAGATGATCAGGGTTTTAAGATTACTCCCGATCAACTTCGCGCTGCAGTTACTCCAAGCACTCGCATGCTTGTCCTTAATAGTCCTTCCAATCCCACTGGAGCCATTTATTCAAAGGAGGAGATGGAAGCTCTTGTCGAGATTGCGATAGAGAACGATTTTTACGTTATGTCCGATGAGATTTACGAATACCTTCTCTACGACGGGGTCACTCACCATAGCCCGGCCTCTTTCGGACCCGAGGCTGCCGAACGCGTCATAACGGTTGCTGGTTTCAGCAAGACTTATTCGATGACGGGTTGGCGTCTTGGAACCCTCGTGGCCAACGAGACAGTAGCTAAGGCTGTAGCCGACCTTCAGAGTCAAACCACCTCGAACGCCACTACTTTTGCCCAGTATGGCGCCCTTGCCGCCTTGGAACGCCCCGAGGAGTCTCGGACTGCCGTGCAGGAAATGCTGGGGCATTTTAATCGTCGTCGTCTTAAGTTGCTCGAAGGACTCAACGCAATCGAGTGCGTTACCTGTGAACGTGCCCAAGCCGCTTTCTACCTTTTCCCTAATGTATCTTCCCTCGGCCTTTCGGCGGAAGAGTTTTCTGCTCGGCTACTGGAAGAGAGAAATGTCGCTGTTGTGCCTGGCCATGCATTCGGAGCCGAAGGTTACGTCAGACTCAGTTATGCCACATCCGATGATATCATCGAGAAGGGCTTGGAGCGTCTGGCTTCATTTTGCTCTAGCCTTTGACCTAGTCTCGTTAGTCATAATTTTTTTCAGTTTTTCTAAAGGGAAAATGCACACTTTCTGCTGCTGCATAGAAAATTTCTAACCCTTACGTTTTCAGATTGTTTCTTGCCTCGAGGTTTTTCTCTAGGGCAGTTTCAAATTCTTCGAGGTCGAAGTCGGCTACCATGAAATCCCCGTGTTTGAAAGTCGGGGTCATGCTTTGACCGCTGACTTCTACGAGTTCTTTCATCCGTTCGGGCTCTGTCCTAACGTCTATGACCTCTAAGTCTATACCTTTGGCGCTGAAATAGGTTAGGGCGTCAATGCACCAAGGACACCCTTGCTTTACGTACAGAGTCGGTTTGCTCATATATTCTCCAATTTAGGAGAATATTATAGTCTAGGCAAGTCGCGTTCGTATTTCTTCCGGATTCGAATTTGTCGAACTTATGCCGCAGGAGAGTCTTGCATTTTTCTATCAGATCTTCGCTGTCGTGAAGATTTCCCTTAAGGCTGAGCAAAAGGTCAGCAGACCGCTTTGGTTCCCTCGTACAAGGCTCTTCAATTCTTGTCTTGTGACAAATTCTTGCAGATCGGCCTTTGGATCCATTTTATCATTCTGCATGTGTTTACTATCATTTTGCCGTATATTAAATGTTCTAAGGATTCGTTTTTACTTCCGATGACGTCAAAAAACACACAGCATCTGATTTTTTCCGACCTGTGAACAAAACTTCTTTAGGCGATCCTAGTGCCTCCATTGTAATCAAGGGAGCTCGCGAAAACAATCTTCGGGATGCAACAGTTTCCATGCCACGTGGGAAGTTAATTGGCGTTACCGGAGTCAGTGGTTCAGGGAAATCCTCTCTCGTTTTCGACGTGCTTGCGGCAGAGGGTCATCGGAAATACGTTGAAAGCTTATCTCCTAAGGCCCGTCAAGCTCTCGAGAAGGTTCGTCGACCGGACGTCGATTACGTCGAAGGGCTTAGCCCCGTTATTTCCATCGAGCAAGTCTCCGCGGGGGGAGCTGGCCCTCGTAGCACGGTCGCCACCGCTACTGAGGTGGCTGATTACGCTCGCTTGCTTTGGGCTAACGTGGGGCTTCCTCATTGCCCTCTCGATGGCGGTCTCGTAACTCGCCGTTCACTTGATGATTGCGTCAATCGCATCTTGGAAGAGCCGTCGGGCAGTCGTATAATGCTTTTGGCTCCTTGGATGTCCGCAAAGGCCTCCGTTCTTCGCGAGGAGTTCCCGAACTTGGAGCGTAGAGGCTTTCAACGAGTTCGAATCGATGGCGAGGTTAAACGACTCGACGATCGCGACCTGATTCCAGCCGGTACCCGTGGTCGAGAGCTTTTTGTCGACTTGGTAGTAGATCGACTCGTTCTCGACGATTCTGCCCGTAGTCGCCTAGCTGATTCTCTCGAACTCGCTTTCCGGGAAGGTGGAGAGCGGGCCCTGATTCTTGTTTCCAAGCGCAAGGGGGACGCTTTTCACGAATTTGCAGTTTCTCAAGCCTATTCTTGTGAAGTTTGCGGGGAAACCTATCCTGCTCCTACGCCGAGACTGTTTTCCTGGAACAATCCGGATGGTGCTTGTTCAACTTGCGGTGGCCTTGGCGAAGTGCTTCGCTTTCGCGAAGATCTCGTTATTCCCGATTCATCCATTGCCATTGGCAAGGGGGCGATCAAGCCATGGCGACTCGGATCCAGACGCATGATTATCCAACGCAACGCCATTCTTAGGCAATTAGCTGAACAGGTTCCTTTTGATCTTAAGAAAAATTGGGGCGATTTGCCTCCAAAAATACAAAATACTTTGCTCTACGGTGATGATAAACGCAAATATAATTTTAAGTTGAAGCGAGGTCGAGCCAAGCCTGAAGAAGTCCTATTTGATGGGGTATTTGCAGATTTGGAGCATTCTATGTTGACCACTTCCAGCGATGGTTTGCGTTCCCGTTTGTTGGCCTATCAAGTGGGATCCGTTTGTCAGGAGTGCGAGGGTCGTCGACTTTCTGCGTATTCTCGAAGCATCCTTCTCGGCGGGCGATCTTTTTCTTCTTTTCTGGAGCTTTCGGCCGGCGACGCATGGGCTTTCGTCAGGGATGAAGTTCTCGGGTCAGGCGAGTATGCCCTGGTCTCGGACGCTGTGGCGGGTTTGGAGCAGCGTTTACGTTTTCTCTGCGAGGTGGGTTTGGGTTACCTCGACTTGAATCGTCCATACGGCACCTTGAGCGGCGGTGAGGCTCAGCGGGCGCGCCTTGCTACGCAGCTGGGTATGGGGCTGGTTGGCGTCACCTACGCGCTCGATGAACCTAGCGTCGGCTTGCATCCTGCGGATCATCGTCGCTTGCTCAATGTGCTGCTTGGCTTACGCGACCGGGGCAACACTGTCGTCGTTGTCGAGCATGATGCCGATACTTTGTTGTCGGCGGATCACCTGCTTGAGGTTGGTCCGGGGGCTGGGGCTGAGGGTGGACGGATTGTATTTACAGGTTCGGTGCAGGAATGCCTGTCTTCAGACCAGAGTAATACCGGCCCTTTCCTTACTGGTTTAGATCGAGTTGGAAAGGATGCCAAGGCAAAGGAACCAGGTAGGGGGCAATTGATTATAAGAGGAGCGACCGCCAACAATCTTCGCCAGGTCGATGCGGCTTTTCCCGTGGGTTTGCTCACTGTCGTTTGCGGGGTATCGGGTTCGGGCAAGAGTACATTGGTCAATGAAGTTTTGGCAAAGGCGGCCGCATTTCGGCTCCATCGTGCCAAGCAAATCCCGGGAGCCCACACCGAATTGGAAGGGTTGGAGCAATTTCAGAAAGCGGTGCGTGTTGACCAGTCTCCAATCGGCCGCAGTCCTCGTTCCAATCCCGCGACTTACGTGAAGCTTTTTGATGGTCTACGAAAACTTTTTGCGAAATGTTCGCTCAGCCGAATTCGCGGATACGGACCAGGTCGCTTCAGTTTCAACGTGGCGGGTGGGCGTTGCGAGCGTTGCAAGGGGGATGGCTCGGTCAAGCTGGATATGCAGTTTTTGGCAGATGTGTTCGTTGAGTGCGAAAGCTGCCGAGGCAAGCGTTACAATCGTGAAACCTTGGAAGTCCGCTTCAGGGGTTACAATGTTGCCGAGGTTTTGGATATGACGGTTTCGGAGGCAAAGGATCTTTTAGCCAAGCAACCCGCAATCGCCTCGAAGTTGGAGACGCTTGATGCTGTCGGCTTAGGTTATTTGTGCCTTGGTCAACCCGCCAACACGCTTTCCGGAGGAGAAGCTCAGAGACTTAAATTGTCCTTGGAATTAAGTCGCCGCCAAGAAGGTGGCGTTCTTTACCTTCTTGACGAACCCACAACTGGTCTTCATTGGGCTGACGTTCAGAGACTCATGGATTTGCTTTTTAAGCTCCGTGATGCAGGGAACACCATCGTCGTTGTCGAGCATCACTTGGATGTCGTTCGCTTGGCCGACCACCTTTTGGAAATGGGGCCTGGCGGGGGAAGCGATGGCGGTAATTTGATTTTCGCGGGAAAACCCTCTATGCTGGCTGAATC
>MDTC01058037.1_pt1 | contig 21952 bp, 19 predicted proteins | sample 811181 | NCBI WGS metagenome assembly MDTC01 (sample SAMN05326644, study PRJNA326480) | marine metagenome | isolation source: seawater | place: Pacific Ocean: North | collected 2011 | reverse complement strand
GAGAACGGGGAGGCGGGCGGTGGCGAAGACGACCCACTTTATGACAAGGCCCTCGCGTTCGTGACAGAGACCCGCCGTGCATCAATCTCATCTGTTCAGCGCCATCTTCGGGTCGGTTATAACCGGGCGGCCCGGATGATTGAATCGATGGAGGCGGCGGGGGCCGGGGGCCCCCTCGAAAATGGAAAACGCGAGGTGTTGGTCCCGCCCCCAGTCGAATGAACCACCTGCTGCTCAGCTCTGTTGGTCGCAAGCGACTCTGGCGCCTATCTCTGGGCGTGTGCGGGTTGAGCCTTACGCTCGGGTTATGGCCAGTCAGCGCGGCCGAGAAGGATTTGCTTGAGCGTTTCTTTTCTGACGTGCAGACGCTGCGCGCTGACTTTCAGCAAACGGTGCTCGATGAGGAGTTAAGCCCTATTCGGCAAAGTGAGGGCCAGTTCTGGCTGTCCCGGCCTGGACGCTTTCGCTGGAGTTATGGCGTTCCCCTCGAGCAGGTCGTTCTGGCAGATGGTGCTCGTATTTGGATCTATGACGTGGAACTGGAGCAGGTGGTCGTACGCCTACAAGAGTCAGGGCTCAGCGGGACGCCGGCGGCGTTACTGGCGGGGGGTGAGGGCCCGGATGAGTCGTACCTTGTCGAAGGGTTGGGAACCCAGGGAGGAATTTCCTGGATTGCTCTGTTTCCAAGGGATTCCGGTACGCCTTTTTCCCAGATCCAATTGGGCTTTGAGGGTGAAACATTGCGCCTGGTTCAGATGCTCGATCAACTTGACCAGGTGACCCGGCTGCGGTTCGACAACGTGGTCGTTAACGAGAACGTGCCGCTGGAGCACTTTACATTGGCCTTACCAGAAGGTGTTGACGTCGTACGGGAGGACTTTTAGGGTGTTCGTGCATTATCTGGCAATTGGGGCCGGAGGCGCGTTGGGCGCCTTGGCTCGATACTGGGTGAGCACCCGAGTGGCCGGCCTGATGGGTCTTGGATTTCCCTGGGGAACATTGACGGTCAATATCAGCGGCTCGTTCCTGCTGGGAATCCTAGTCGTGGCAACCAGCGGACGCACGCCTGGGTTGGAGTTGCTCCGGCTCGGTCTGCTGGTAGGCCTGCTAGGCGGCTTTACGACATTTTCGGCGTTTTCCGTCGAAACCCTGAGTCTGCTGGAGGCTGAGCAATGGCTCAAGGCATTGATTTATATTGTCTCCAGCGTATTGCTGTGTCTGCTTGGGGCGGCGGCCGGCTTTGCAGCGGCCCGCCAGTTCTATTAACGAAAGGCGCTAAACCATGCTTGATCCGCAGTTGTTACGAAATGACCCCACCGAGGTGGCTCAACGTCTAACCCCTAAAGGCTATCGGCTGGATGTAAAACGCCTATTGGCGCTGGAAGAGCAGCGAAAAGACCTGCAAACCCGCCAGCAGGAGTGCCAAGCGGAGCGAAACCGCTCAGCAAAGGAGGTGGGGCGCCGCAAAGCCGGGGGAGAGGACGCGACCGACCTGATCGCGCAAACTGCAGGCCTGGGTGAGCAAATTCAGCGGCTTGAGAGCGACTTGAATGATGTGCGCGAGTCTCTGGATCAGATTCTGCACGAGATACCTAATCTGCCTCATCCGAGTGTGCCGGTCGGCACCAGCGATGCGGATAACCAGGAACAGCGCAAATGGGGCGAACCGACTTCTTTCGCCTTTGAGCCCCTCGACCATGTGAGTTTGGGCGCTGGCCTTGGGATGATGGATTTTGAATCGGCAGCGCGCCTGACCGGAAGTCGATTCGTGGTGCTCTCAAGCGGTATTGCCCGGATGCACCGCGCGCTTATTCAATTCATGTTCGATGTGCATACGCTTGAACACGGGTATGAGGAGACCTACGTGCCATACCTGGTGAATGCCGAGTCACTTTTTGGTACAGGACAGCTCCCCAAATTTGCCGATGATCAATTCATGACCGCGGGGGACCCGCCTTACTACCTCATTCCTACAGCAGAAGTACCAGTGACCAATTTATTTGCGGGCAGCATCGTCGAACCCAAAGAGCTGCCTATCAAGCGCGTCTGTCATACCCCGTGTTTCCGGCGCGAAGCAGGTTCGTACGGCAAGGACACCCGAGGAATGATTCGCCAACACCAGTTTGAAAAGGTGGAACTGGTGCAGTTGGTAGAACCGGGCAAGTCCTGGGAGGCGCTTGAGGAGTTGACCGGACACGCAGAGGCGATCCTTCAAAGACTCGAGTTACCGTATCGTGTCGTCACGTTGTGTACGGGTGACCTGGGATTTTCGGCGGCCAAAACCTATGACCTGGAAGTCTGGCTTCCGGGGCAACAGTGTTATCGTGAGATCTCGTCCTGTAGTAACTTTGAGGACTTCCAGGCGCGGCGCATGAAGGCGCGCTGGCGTAACCCGGCGGCCGGTAAGCCGGAACTCGTGCACACGCTGAATGGCTCTGGCTTGGCGGTGGGGCGGACGTTGCTGGCGGTTATCGAAAACTACCAAGAAGAATCTGGCGCAATTCGCGTACCCAATGCCCTTAGAGCTTACCTGGGCGGGATTGAGCGCATCGTCCCCTAATTAAAAACCCCGGCGTCTAGCCGGGGCTTCGATGGCGCATCTTCAGTGCCGATCAGTCATCGCCGCCGAATATTCCAAGAATATGCAAAAGGCTTAGGAACAGATTGTAAATCGCCACGTACAGCGTGATCGTTGCCATGATGTAGTTCGTCTCTCCGCCGTGAATGATCGCACTGGTCTGGTAGAGAATCATGCCGCTCATCAGCAAGATGAACATTGCAGAAACGGCTAGCGAAAGTGCCGGGATACTAAAAATGGCAGCACCAAGGCCAGCGAGAAATGCGACGAGGATACCCGCAAACAGCATACCTCCCATGAAGCTGAAATCTTTGCGGGAGGTGAGCGCATAGGCAGACAACCCCAGGAATATCAGGCCGGTACCGCCAAGGGCGGTCATCACCAACTGGTCACCGTTAGGGAGGGAATTGACATATAGGCTGATAATCGGGCCCAGGGTCAGGCCCATGAAGCCGGTCAAGGCGAAGACAAAAACCAGACCCAACGCAGAGTTGCGAAAGCGACTGGCAGCAAACATCAGCCCGAAGTAGCCAACTAGCGTGATAATCAGTCCGGGGTGTGGCCAATGCATCATCATGGACAGGCCGGCGGTTGCACCACTGAAGAGCAGTGTTGCTGACAAAAGAGCGTAGGTGTTCTTGAGGACTTTGTTGAATTCCACCCCTTGTACAACTGGGCGGGTCGCGCTGAGGGTTTGGCGGTTGATCATCGTACGAAGGCGCTCCATAGTTTCAATTGAAAAAAGTACAACCTTTAACTGGGGCTATTATGCCAGATTTGAAGCCTTTTTACCGTGTCAGCGTTTGGGGTTATCGCCTGAAAAACCCTATAATTCCCGGCAGGATCTGCGTTGATTTGTTCTGGGCCGGCCCCACGGAGAGGTGGCAGAGTGGTCGAATGCGGCGGTCTTGAAAACCGTTGACCCGCAAGGGTCCGGGGGTTCGAATCCCTCCCTCTCCGCCAGTCGCATCCTGTTTTGTCGTGTTTCACCCAAAAACATCGGCCTATCGGAATCGGCTTGGGTATCACCGGCCGTGACCGTTCTACCCGGTACGTGTTCAACCGCGTTGGCAAGGGGGGTAACTGTCACGGGCGCAGGCGATCGTCTTGCAAGGCTTGGATCCCACAGCCGATAATAGCGCTGTTCCTATTCTTTGATGAGTTAAGTTAATGCAGGCGTCCCTGGTTAGCGCCCTTCAATTGTCTGAGCTCGGCGCACAGGTCTTTGACTGCCGTTTCTCCCTGGCCGACCGTGATGCTGGGCGCGCTGCGTTTGAAGGCAGGCGGATTCCCGGTGCACATTATGCCGATCTTGAGCGGGACCTATCTGGTCCGATCCGGGCGGACACTGGCCGACATCCCCTCCCAACGCCAGATTTGTGGCTGAAGAGAATGGGCCGCTACGGCTTGCGTACCGATACGCCAATTGTCGCCTACGACGATGGTGCCGGCGTATTCGCCGCCCGTTTTTGGTGGATGCTTTCCTGGATGGGGTGCGAGCAGGTTTCACTATTGGACGGGGGATTTCATCAATGGACGAAGGCGGGATTACCGATGGAGGCGGGCGAGGATCGTAGAAAAATCACCCCGACCGCATTGATGCTAGATGCAGATTCGGCCTTGCAGGTGGACGCCGGCGCCGTCCACAATGCACTTGACAGCGATGCCACCCTGATCGTTGATGCTCGGGAAGCAATACGCTTTAGCGGCGAACAAGAACCGCTGGATCGCAAAGCAGGCTGTATCCCTGGGTCAGTCAACCGCCACTTTGCCCAGAACCTCTCGCAAGGGGTGTTCAAGTCTGCCGATGAGCTCAAGTCCGAGTTCGCCCTATTGTTGGGAGACCGTGATCCAACTGAGGTGATCCATAGCTGTGGCTCAGGGGTAACAGCTTGCCATAACCTATTTGCCATGGAGTACGCGGGGCTGCATGGTTCGCGGCTTTACAGCGGCTCCTGGAGTGACTGGATTGTCGATCCGGCACGACCGATAGAGGTTCAGTACGCGGGTTAAAGGCTGCCCGCTGCCCCGAAAAATCGTTAGAAAGGAAAACCGGAATGAAAGTACATGAGTACCAGGCGAAGGAGATACTAAGAGATCGAGGCGTTTGTGTCCCTCGGGGAGAAGCCTGCTTCAGTGTCGATGAGGCTGTCGCGGCCGCAGCGCAATTAGGTGGCAAATGTTGGGTTGTTAAAGCACAAATCCATGCCGGTGGCCGGGGCAAGGGCGGCGGCGTCAGGGTCGTAGACTCACTGGACGAAGTGCGCAGTGCCGCCCAGGACATGCTTGGCATGAAGTTGGTAACCCACCAGACTGGGGTCGATGGGCAGCGGGTCAATCGCTTGTTGGTAGAGGAGGGAGTTGATATCGCTCGGGAACTTTACGCGGGGTTAGTCATAGACCGGTCATGCCAGCGAGTCGTCCTGATGGTAAGTGCAGAGGGGGGTACCGAAATTGAAGAGGTTGCATCTCGCACGCCGGAAAAGATTCACAAGGTGATTATCGATCCGGAACAGGGCCTGTCGGACGAAGACGCGGGCATGCTCACCCTGGAGTTAGACCTACAGCAGGACCAAGCTGCTGAGGCGGTGACGTTTTTCAAGGCGTTGTATCAGACGTTTTGGGAAACAGACGCCTCACTGGCTGAGATCAATCCTCTGGTGGTCACGACGGACGGCGCCGTTCTTGCCCTCGATGCAAAATTTAATTTTGACGACAATGCGCTGTTTCGCCATCCCGAGATCGTCGCCCTGCACGACAAAGACGAAGAAGATCCAGATGAGCTTGATGCCTCAGCTGCTGGGCTTAGCTATATCTCACTGGAGGGCAATATCGGTTGCCTGGTGAATGGCGCAGGTCTCGCAATGGCAACCATGGATATCATCAAGCTTTACGGTGGCGAGCCGGCTAACTTCCTGGACGTCGGAGGCGGAGCCACCACAGAACAGGTTACTGATGCATTCAAGATCATGTTGAAGAATCCCGGACTTGAAGCGATTCTGGTTAACATTTTTGGTGGCATTATGCGTTGCGATGTGGTGGCGCAGGGGTTGGTTCAGGCGGCGGCGTTGGTGGAGCTTCAAATACCGTTGGTAGTTCGGCTTGAGGGTACAAATGTGGAAAAAGGAAGAGAGATTTTGAAGAACTCGGGGCTTGACATGGTTAACGCGACAACCATGGCGGATGCAGCAGAAAAAGTCGTCCAGGCGACGAGGGCATAACCGGGATGGCAATACTTATTGATGAAACCAGCCGCGTTATCACCCAGGGAATCACCGGAAAGACTGGTCAGTTTCATACCCGAAACTGCCTGGACTACGCCCTGGGTCGCGAGACATTCGTGGCAGGCGTGACCCCGGGAAAAGGAGGGCAACACCTTGAGGGTATCCCGGTATTCGATTCGGTTGTCGAAGCCCGCGAAGCAACCGGGGCGAATGTTTCGGTTATTTATGTGCCCCCGCCCTTTGCGGCCGCGGCGATCGACGAGGCCGTCGATGCCGGCATTAAAACGGTGATCTGTATTACGGAAGGCGTTCCGGTGAAAGATATGGTTCGCACCCGCTGCCGTATGGAAGGCAGCGACTCACTCCTGGTGGGGCCCAATTGCCCCGGGGTCATTACGCCCGGGAAGATTAAGATAGGCATTATGCCCGGCTACATTCACACACCGGGCCGGATTGGCGTGATGTCCCGTTCCGGCACACTCACTTACGAGGTAGTGGATCAGCTGACAAAGTTAGGTATGGGGCAGTCGACCTGTGTCGGAATCGGAGGGGATCCGGTAAATGGCTTGAAGCATCTTGATGTGATGAAGCTGTTCAATGATGATCCCGACACAGATGCCGTGGTGATGTGCGGCGAGATTGGTGGGACGGATGAGGAAATGTGTGCGGAATGGATCGGCGAGTACATGAAGAAGCCTGTAGCGGCGTTTATCGCCGGGGTAACGGCCCCGCCGGGAAAACGGATGGGCCATGCAGGTGCGATTATCGCCGGTGGCAGTGGTAGTGCGAAAGATAAGATCGACGCTCTGGAAGCCGCAGGAGTCACGGTAACAGCAAATCCGGCCGAGATCGGAGCGGCGATGGTGCAGGCGATAGAGGCCTGAATTCGCTTTCGCCTACAGCGCTGCTAGTACCTGGCTGATGCTGTCCTTTGCATCGCCGAACAGCATTCTGGTGTTCTCCCGGTAGAAAAGGGGGTTATCAACCCCGGCGTAACCGGTAGCCATGCTGCGTTTGAGGATAATCGTGGTCTGTGCCTTCCAGACCTCCAGGACTGGCATCCCCGCGATTGGGCTGTCAGGATCTTCCTGTGCTGCTGGATTAACGATGTCGTTTGCCCCGATGACCAGGACCACATCGGTATCCGGAAAATCTGGGTTGATCTCGTCCATCTCGAGAACACTGTCGTAGGGAACCTTGGCTTCTGCCAGGAGCACGTTCATATGACCTGGCATCCGCCCGGCGACCGGGTGGATCGCGAAACGCGTCTGGATACCTCGTTGCTTGAGGGAGGAGACCAGTTCTGAGACAGGATGTTGTGCATGAGCGACTGCCATCCCGTATCCCGGAACCACAACGACGCTACTGGCGGTCGAAAGCAACTGGGCGGTCTCTCCGGCCGATACCGGAATCACATCGCCTTGCGCCTCGCTCGTGCCTTTTGAGACCGAAGTGGTCCCAAAACCGCCTAGAATCACTGAGACAAAACGCCGGTTCATGGCCCGGCACATAATGTAACTCAATATGGCGCCACTGCTGCCAACCAGCGCGCCGGTCACGATCAACAGGTCGTTGGCCAACATGAACCCGGTTGCGGCGGCCGCCCAACCGGAATAACTGTTCAGCATCGATATCACAACCGGCATATCTGCTCCGCCGATCGCCAACACCATATGAACACCGAATGCGAAGGCTAACGCAGTCATGATCAGCAGAGGCCAAGACCCGGCACCGATCGAGTCCGCGCCAACAAAAACATACCCCAGCCAGACACAGACCAGCCCGATGGCCAGATTGATCAAATGTCTGGCCGGCATCAGGACCGGGCGACTGGTGAGGATACCCTGGAGTTTTCCGAAGGCAGCGATAGAGCCAGTGAAGGTGACTGCTCCGATGAGTATGCCTAGGAAAATCTCGATGTCATGGACGGTTTTTTCTGCGCCCACAAAGTGAGTTGTTGGCTCAAGATAGGACGCAAAGCCGACCAGTACCGCGGCGAGTCCGACGAAACTGTGAAGCAGCGCAACCAGCTGTGGCATGGCGGTCATCTCTACCCGTGCCGCGACTAACCCACCGCAGGCCCCTCCGATCGCCACCACCCCTAACACCAACGCGTAACTGAGGGGCAGCCCGGTGAAAAGGGTTGCGCCAATCGCCAACGTCATACCGGCGATTCCAAAAAGATTACCTCGCCGTGCGCTTTCCTGATTGCTGAGACCACCCAGACTCAGAATAAAAAGAATTGAAGCGGCGATATAGGCAGCTGAGATTATTCCGCTGGACATCATGATCCCTTGTGAAACATCTGCAGCATGCGTTGGGTCACCCAAAACCCACCAAAGACATTAATGCTCGCCAGTAGAAGTGCGATTGTGGCGAGAATTATGACCAGGATAGAGCTAGAGCCCATTTGAAGCAGCGCCCCGATGACAATAATTCCACTTATCGCGTTGGTGACACTCATCAATGGTGTGTGCAACGCTGGAGTGACATTCCAGATGACCTGCCAGCCCACAAATATTGCCAGAACAAAAACGGTGAAGTGCGACATGAACGAAGGTGGAGCGACCGCGCCGACCCCAAGAATCGCTAGGACCACGAAGGCGAGCCCTCCGAATGAACTTGCCGCAGAGCTCGCTTTGGATTGAACGGGCTTGGCTGGGGATGGCGTCTGCTCGGGGGTCGCGGGTCTGGGTTTTGCAGAAAGTCGCGGCGGGGGAGGTGGCCAGGTCACCTCAGAGGCGTTTACGACGGTCATGCCCCGGATTACTTCATCTTCCATGTTGACGTTAACGCGGCCGTCTTTCTCTGGGCACAATTCGGCGAGTAAATTCGAGATGTTGTTGCCATAGAGTTGGCTCGATTGGGCAGCCATTCGGCTTGGTAAATCGGTGTAACCGATAATCGTGATGCCATCGGTTTTGCAGACTTCTCCGGGCCGGGTCAGTTCACAGTTGCCACCCTGTTCTGCCGCAAGATCTACGATAACGCTGCCCGCGCGCATAGATCGGGCGGTTTCGGCCAGGATTAACTTGGGAGCCGGTTTGCCGGGAATCAGCGCAGTGGTAACGATAATGTCGACTTCGCGAGCCTGCTCGGCAAACAGCTTCATCTCCGCCGCAATAAATTCTTCGCTCATGACTTTGGCGTAGCCACCTTCACCAGCACCATCTTCGTTGAAGTCCAGCATCAGGAACTGTGCCCCCATGCTTTCGACTTGTTCTTTTACTTCGGGCCGGGTATCGAAAGCGCGGACAATTGCGCCCATCGCGTTCGCGGCCCCGATTGCAGCCAATCCGGCCACGCCGGCGCCAATCACCAGAACTTTTGCGGGGGGCACTTTACCTGCTGCGGTAACCTGCCCGGTAAAGAAACGCCCAAAATGATGGGCGGCTTCGACGATCGCACGGTATCCGGCAATGTTTGCCATGGAACTCAAGGTATCGAGCTTCTGTGCACGTGAGATGCGTGGCACCGCGTCCATCGCGAGGGTGGTGACGCCTGCATTGGCAAGATCGGCAAGCAGAGTCGGGTTCTGAGCAGGGCCCACGAGGCAGATTAAGCTTTTACCCCTACTGAGCAACTGAAACTCACCGAAACTCGGGTCGGAGGATTGAAGCGGCGGGCGAATCTTGATGATAATGTCGCTGTCGCCCCAGAGCGCTTCTCGATTAGTGGCGATAGTGGCGCCCTGGTCGAGATAGTCTTGGTCAGCGAAGCCCGCAGCTGTACCCGCCCCGCTTTCGATCTGTACCTCAAAACCCAACTGGGTAATCTGGGGGATGCTAGAAGGTGCTAGCGCAACGCGGCGCTCACCAGCGGCGCACTCGACTGGGATACCAATAATCATGGATAAAGGGTCAAAGGAAATTGGAATAGGATAACGGGGAGACGGAATTCTCCAACAAACAGCATGTTCGAGCAACTTGACACCCTCGGCGATGTCGTTTCCTTGTGCCTGGAAGACGCGAGCGAACGGGAAATACGACGATCCAGGATTACGAACGGACCCAATTCCGGTATCCTCCGGGTTTCATCACGGCTTAAGGACGGTCATACCAGATGACAGAGGTAGGGGAATTAAATAGCCTCCTGAAAGAGATAACGGCGCGTATCGACGCGCTTAGGGGGTATCTTTGACTTCGAGGAGCGAAAAGACCGCCTCGCGGAAGTGTTGTTACGCCTTGAGGATCCCCAGATCTGGAGCAACCCGCAAGAGGCTCAAAAACTTGGGCAGGAGCGAGCCAGCCTCGAGGCGACCGTGACTACGCTCGCTGATCTGGACACCCGGACTCAGGACTCCCGGGAACTACTCGTGCTTGCGCGTGAGGAAGAAGATTCAGAATCGATCGACCTGATCGAGCGGGATACCCGTCAGATCGTCGCGCAACTGGAAAAACTCGAGTTTCTTCGGATGTTTTCAGGAGAGCTCGACTCGGCGAACGCCTTTGTCGATATTCAGGCGGGCTCCGGGGGTACAGAGGCCCAGGACTGGGCTGAGATGCTCTTGCGGATGTATCTGCGCTGGGCCGAAGATGAAAAATTCGTGACTGAACTGATTGAGCGCTCGGACGGTGAGGTGGCTGGAATCAAGAGCGCGACCATTCAAATCCGGGGGGAATATGCCTTTGGAAAGTTACGCACCGAGACCGGCGTTCATCGATTGGTTCGTAAATCGCCTTTTGATTCGGGTAATCGTCGGCATACCTCTTTTGCCTCTGTGTTTGTTTACCCGGAAATCGACGACAGTATCGAAGTGGAGATTAACCCAGCGGATCTTCGCGTCGATACTTACCGCGCCAGCGGGGCAGGGGGGCAGCACGTCAACCGGACCGACTCGGCGGTGCGCCTTACCCACCTTCCGAGCGGGATTGTGGTGCAATGCCAGAACGACCGCTCCCAGCATAGAAATCGAGCGGAAGCCATGAACATGCTTAGGGCGCGGCTATACGACGCCCAAATGCGTGAGAAGCGGGAGAAGCAACAAGAGCTTGAAGACTCCAAGGCCGACATCGGATGGGGTAGTCAGATACGTTCTTACGTATTGGACCAATCCCGAATCAAAGATCTTCGCACCGGTGTTGAGACGGGAAATACGCAGGCGGTTCTTGACGGGGGACTCGGGCAATTCATTGAAGCCAGCTTGAAAGCGGGGCTCTAGAAATAGACTACTGATGACAAAGATTAACGACAACGAACAGGTTACGCAGCGAAAAACTAAGCTTGCAGCACTCCGGGACACGGGCGAGGCTTTTCCCAATGATTTTCGCCGTAACATCGATGCGGCCACTATCTTTGCCCGGCACGAGCACACTGAGACCTCGGGGCTGGAAGAACAGCCTATCGAAGTCAGTGTCGCCGGACGCCTGATGACTCGCCGGGTCATGGGTAAAGCGAGCTTTGCCCATGTTCGTGATGAGTCCGGCGATATCCAGATCTACGCGCAACGGGACACGTTACCCGAAGGGGTGTACAACAGCGTTTTCAAGAAACTCGATATTGGAGATATCGTCGGCGTCGTCGGGATACTCTTTAGAACCCGGACCGGCGAGCTGACCATTAACGTGCAGGACTTGCGTTTACTGGTCAAGTCATTGCACCCATTACCAGAGAAGTATCATGGCCTTACCGATATTGAGACCCGGTACCGTCAGCGTTATGTAGACCTCCTGGTCAGCCAGGAATCGCGTGATGTGTTCCGCAAAAGGGCGGCGACGCTTACTGCCTTGCGCCGTTTTCTCGATTGCAGGGGGTATCTCGAAATCGAATCGCCTATCATGCAGTCTATCCCTGGGGGCGCTAACGCGCGACCGTTTGTGACCCACCACCACGCCCTGGATGTCGATCTGTATCTTCGTGTTGCGCAGGAACTGTATATCAAACGGTGCCTGGTCGGGGGATTTGAGAGGGTGTATGAACTTAACCGCAACTTTCGGAATGAAGGACTTAGCACTCAGCACAACCCCGAGTTCACGATGCTTGAATACAACGAGGCCTATGTGGATTTCCACGACTACATGGACCTGACAGAGCAGATGCTCCGGGAAGTGGCGGGCGAGGTTGTGGGGACAGCTACCCTGACATACCAGGGCAAGACCATCGATTTTGGTGCAACCTTTAACCGACTTTCGATGACAGAGGCTGTATGCGAATACAACCCTACACTCTCGCCAGACGCCTGTTCTGACGCGCAGGCGCTTTTGCACTTCGGCAAAACGGCCGGATTTGAATTTGATGGGGATAAAACGGCGGGAGAATTATTGCTGGACGTTTTCGAGGAAACTGTTGAGAGTAACTTGATCGCGCCAACCTTTATTACCGGCTATCCCGCAGAGGTCTCACCGTTGTCTCGGCGTCAGAGCAATAACCCAAACCTGACCGACCGGTTTGAACTGTTTGCGGCCGGGCGTGAGCTAGCAAATGGATTCTCAGAACTCAATGACCCCGAGGATCAGGCCCAGCGGTTCCGTGAGCAGGCGCAAGCGAAAGCCGCCGGAGATGAGGAGGCCATGTTTTACGATGCCGACTATATCAATGCGCTTGAATACGGGTTGCCGCCCAATGCAGGCGGTGGGCTTGGTGTAGACCGTTACGTGATGATTCTTACCGATAGTCCTTCCATCCGTGATGTACTGCTGTTCCCGCATATGCGACCCGAAAACGCCGATTGACCCGTATTTGGGCTTGAGTGTGTCAGGATGATTCGGCCAGTCGCACTCTTCGTCGGGCTTCGGTACACCCGTGCCAGGCGCCGCAACCACTTTGTTTCCTTTATATCGGTGATATCCATTCTCGGAATCAGCGTCGGGGTCTGGGCGTTGATTACGGTGCTATCGGTAATGAATGGTTTCGAGCGGGAACTTCGAGACCGGATCCTGAGTGTGGCTTCGCATGTGACCGTAAGTGCCAGTCACGGTTGGCTTCGAGATTGGGAAACGCTAGAGGCGACCATCAAAAAACACGAGGATGTAGCCGCCGCAGCCCCTTATATCCTGGGGCAGGGATTACTGACCCGCGGGGATGCCGTTACCGGTGTGCTGTTGCGGGGAGTCATGCCAGAGCAGGAGCGCGGAGTTTCGACGGTGATGAACTACGTGGAGTCAGGTCGGTGGTCTTCGCTGGTACCAGGTGCCTGGCAAATAGTTCTGGGGTCACAACTCGCTCGGTCTCTGGGCGCCGGTGTGGGCGATCGGGTCACGTTGATTGCACCCAAGGGGAGGATCACACCTGCTGGGCTTTTGCCCCGGATGAAGCGTTTTACGGTTGCTGCGATCTTCGAAATGGATATGTATGAATACGATTCTGGGTTAGCGATTACTCACCTAGGGGACGCGGCACGCCTGCTTGAAGCCGGTGATGGAGTCAGTGGGGTGAGAGTGCGAGTGAGTGATATTTACCATGCACCTCGAATCGGGTTAGAACTCGGGCAGTTACTTGGTTCGGGGCATAGAATCAGTGACTGGACACGCGAGCACGCTAACTTTTTTACTGCACTGAAGATCGAGCGACGCGTGATGTTCATCATATTGCTCCTCATTATCGCAGTGGCCGCTTTCAATATTGTCTCCACTTTGGTAATGGTTGTTACGGATAAGAGGGCTGATGTGGCTATTTTGAGAACCCTTGGCCTTCCGCCTCTTCAAGTGATGGCGATTTTCATTGTGCAAGGTGTGGTGATTGGGTTTGGTGGCACCACGATCGGCGGCGCCTTGGGAGTGATCACTGCCTTGAACATTGAGACTTTGGTACCCTGGATCGAAGAACTTTTCGGGATTGAGTTCTTCCCAGCAAGTGTTTACGTGATTAGTGACTTCCCGGCTGAATTGCGATGGCCCGATGTCACCGCTATTACCGCGGTATCTTTTCTTATCTGCCTCATTGCGACGCTTTACCCGGCATGGCGGGCCGCCCGTACAGAGCCAGCCCAGGCACTTCGCTATGAATGACAACCCTCCCGCTCTCGAATGTACCGGGGTATCTGTTACTTTCAAAGAACCTGGTTTGTCGGTGGAAGTGTTAAAAGGCGTTAATCTACGCGTCAGCCGGGGTTCCAGTATTGCGATTACGGGCGCGTCGGGCAGTGGCAAGAGCACATTACTGCAAGCGCTGGGCGGACTCTTGAAGCCCGCCAAAGGGGAGATTTACCTGGATGGGAGCTCGCTACATACTCTGGGGACGCGGCAGATTGGCTTAGTACGTAACCGTTATCTTGGCTTTGTCTATCAATTTCACCATCTGCTTGTGGAGTTTACAGCCCTGGAAAACGTGGCCATGCCTTTGTTGATTGGCGGGAGCACCGTCAGTGAGGCAAAAGAGCAGGCCGCAGAAATGCTGACTCGAGTTGGACTTGATCATAGGGAAAATCACAGACCATCAGAACTATCCGGGGGCGAGCGTCAGCGTGCTGCTGTGGCCCGAGCATTGATCAACGATCCAAGTTGTGTTCTCGCTGATGAACCGACCGGAAATCTCGATCAGCAGACTGCAAAAGGGGTGCAAAGTCTGATGCTCGAACTTGTTCAAGATCGTGGCCTTGCGCTCGTCATAGCGACGCATGATCCCGCCTTTGCGAGCAAATTGGATGAGCAATTGGAGTTGCGTGAGGGCAGACTCTCAGCTGCGGGTTAAGGCTTACCGGCGACGCCGCGCTATAGAGCCAATCGCTCAGGTTCCATCATGATCGTGAGGATCGGCGACGCTGTCGATTGCGCAACACTTTCAGTTTCCACAGCCCAGTGACGAGATAGAAGCTTAAAAAAGCTCCTACAATTGCCATTAACAGGCAGCCCAGCCAGAGTTGGGGCAGGCGGGTGCCCAACCATATCAACGTAATCTCGTTGATTGGCACTAGGGGCGTCCCGGTCAGGTAGGCGCCGAGAACAAACCCCGTTCCGTACAACGGCAGCATGGTCAGGGGGTTGGATATCCAGACCCCGAGTACAGCCACCGGAATATTTGCCCGGAAAAAGATAGCGCTCAGCAGTGCGAAAGGAGTTTGTACGGGTAATGGAAGTAGCGCCCAGAAGCAGCCGATACTGAAGGCGCGGGCAACCGGGCGTCGGCCAAGGTGCCACAGATCCTCCTCGCCAATCCAGCGGCGGGCGAACCCTGCGCGCTGGTGGATCTGTTGTCGATCCGGTATTAACCGGCGCAGCAGCTTTCGGGGCATCACTAACGCTCCAGCCGGGGTAAGCCTATAATGGAATCTGGCCTCATATGATTATACGGCCTGGCAAGGATGCCGAAACGTCTGATTGGTGCCCTGGGGTTCTCCCTGGGGACGTGCTTGGTCATGAACCAGGCAGCACTATTACCCACGGCTTTAACCGTTGGTCTGGCGATGTTCGGACTGATGATTCTCCTCACGGGCCGTGGATTACTGGCCAGTACCATTCTGCTGGGGTGGGTATGGGCGAACGCCCTGGCGCTCCAGGGGGCCTACTCGGCCCTCGCGCCAAAGGTACTGGGAGTGCCCCTACAGGCCAGTGGCACAGTTGTCGGCATCCCCCGTCACGATAACTTTTCGACCAGATTCGATTTCCTTTTGACCACGTTCTATTCTGATGGGGCTGGATATCCCTGTCGGGCTAAAATTCGTTTGAGGTGGTACGGAGGGGCGCGCTCACTTCGGCCCGGGGATAAATGGCGCCTTTGGATTAAAGTCAAAAGCCCAAGGGGCTATCGCAATGCATATGGGTTTGACTACGAACGCCATCTTTTTAGAAAAGGCATTGTTGCGTCAGGGTATGTAATCGACAACGGTAGCGTTGCCCATCAGTACCTGGGCGCCGATCACAATATCGACCGGTTTCGAGGTGTTTTGATGGAACGCCTGGCGGTTGGGATGCGAGACGTCACAGAACCGGGAATCTTAACCGCCCTGGCAATGGGTGAACGTTCTGGGATAAGTCAGGAACAGCAAAGACTACTGCGCCGTAGCGGCCTGGCCCACCTGATTGCGATTTCAGGACTGCACGTTGGACTCGCCGGGATTTTGGGATTCTTGCTGGCCAGTTGGGCTTGGCGTTTATCCGGTAACCTTTGTGGTCTTTATCCGGCAAGGTTTGCTGGGATTTGGGTCGGCGTTACGTTTGCGTTGGGCTATACGGCCCTGGCCGGATTCCCGATATCGAGTACCCGCGCCTTTATCATGGTTGGAGTTGGGGCACTGTTGGCCATGAATCTTCGCCGATCGGACCCACAGAATGTGCTCGCCAGCGCGATGCTTTCTGTCGCAGTATTTAGACCCCTATTGGTTTCTACACCCGGGTTCTGGCTATCATTCGCGGCGGTCTGGTTTATTTTTCACTTTACATCAACCGGCGCGGTTGATTTAAAAATCTCCGAGAAGGGCGGCTCCAGCGCATCCCACACCACCAACAGATGCAACCCATTCGGCCGAATGAGGGTGTACCTGAAAGATCTGTTGTGGCTACAGGTATTCTTGTTGTTCGGGCTCGCTCCGTTTCTTATTTTTTGGTTTGAAGAGCTGGCTATATTCTCAATATTTACCAATCTTTTAGCGGTTCCTGCATTTAGCTTTGTCGTTGTTCCACTGGTTTTAGGGGCACTGGGCGCGAACTTTTTCGAGTTAAATGAACTTGCCGGGCTGTTACTGCAAGGAGCCGGCGCAGTGGTGTCGTGGGTTCTTTCGGTAGCGAGGATCGCAACGAGCTTGCCCGGGGCTGTGTTGAAGTTGTCCTCGGAGTGGGGGATTTTGATGGCGGCTAGCCTGGTAGTGATGCTTGTGCAGAAACGGTGGTCCAATCGGGTTTTGAGCGCAGCGTTGGTTTTTGCGCTTGTTGTTGGAGGTTGGGGTTTGTCCGCTGCTGATCGCCCGGGCCCAGGTCAGTTTCAATTGACCATGCTGGATGTCGGCCAAGGCCTTGCAGTCGTTGTTTATCTGCACGACCATGTATTGCTCTACGATACTGGACCCCGTTACGGCAATTTCAGTTTAGGTGCGACAGTAATAGCGCCTCAACTCTCGGGGCGAGGGGTGAAAGCCATCGACGCCGTTGTCCTCAGTCATAGTTCAAATGATCATGCCGGTGGTCTGGCCGGAACCCAACGGGAGGTTTTGATTCGAAGGTTATTCAGTGGCGAGGCGCGTAAGACCGGAGGGGTTGACTGCCTGCACCAACCGCCTTGGATTTGGGACGGAGTTCGATTCGAATTCCTTCAGAGTCGCCCGGCGAGAACTCGCAATGTCAATAATTACTCCTGTGTACTGAAGATTACGGGTTATTCCGGGAGTGCCCTGTTGACTGGGGATATTGAGCAGGCCTCGGAGCGGGCGCTGGTCGAGCGTTATGGCAAGACGCTTGAGGTGGATGTACTGCAGGTTCCCCATCACGGGTCAAAGACCTCCTCTACAAAAACGTTTCTTAGCGCCGTTAACCCGGAATATGGCCTCTTGAGCCGGGGGATCAAAAACCGCTTCGGCCATCCCAGGCCGGAGGTGCTGGCTCGGTACCGAAAACTGGGTATCCGGGTTCTTGATACCGCTCCGCACGGCCAGATCACGTTGCGGACGACCCTATCAGGATGGCAGGTTGAGACTTTTGCAGATCGCCGTTTGCGATTCTGGCATCGACCGGCGTCACAAGGCGAGCCTGTTTACCTGGGTCAGGACAGGTAGAATTGACCTCCAGATGAGAATTTTGCTGCTATTGACGATTTGCGCTTCGCGGCGTGCCGGATCTGACGCCAATGCTTGAGGTGATGCGCAGCGGCGGCTGGCTGATGCTACCCATCGTCATCTGTTCAATACTGTCCCTGGGCATCATTTTGGAACGCTTCTTTGCGCTGCGGCGCGCGGTAGTGGTGCCTTCCGGACTCACGGTTGAGGTTGAACGCGCTCTGATGCAAGGCCGGCTTGATGCCGATCGGATCGCGGCGCTTCGCCGTGGCTCAGTGTTGGGCCGAGTACTTGCAGCAGGTTTGGCGTGCGCAGCTAAAACGCCGGCGCGCCTTCGAGAGGCTATCGAGGAGGCAGGCCGACATGCGGTGCATGATCTTGAGCGATATCTCAACGCGCTTGGAACTATAGCCGCTACCACGCCTTTACTGGGACTGCTGGGGACCGTTATCGGCATGATTAAGGTCTTCGCCGCTATTACCACTGCCGGGGTGGGCGACCCTCAGATTCTGGCAGGAGGTATTTACGAGGCGTTGATCACTACGGCCGCAGGCCTTTCGGTCGGAATACCCAGTCTGATGTTCCATCGTTACTTTCGAGGCCGAATTAACGAACTGACGGTTGAAATTGAGCAACAGGCGTTGAGGTTAATCGAAGCACTTCGGGGGCGACTGCCAGAGTGAAGTTTTCAAGACCTCCCGAGGAGGATGTCTCGATCAACCTCACGCCGTTGATCGACATTGTTTTTTTGCTGCTCATCTTCTTTATGGTTTCGACCACTTTCAGCCGCGAAACAGAGCTCGAAATTGCACTACCCGAGGCCACAAGATCTTCTGCCTTAGACTCAGAAAGAGCGATCATAGCCCTGGAGATCGATACGCAAGGCCACTACCGCCTGAGAGCAGGGCAGGGCGTGGAGGCGGGTTCCGGCCTTCTTGACACGCAAACCTTGCTTGCGTCTCTTAGGCGCCTGTCCCAAGGTCCCCAGATGCCTACTCTCATTATTCACGCAGACACTCAGGCAAGCCATGGATCAGTGGTCAGCGCCTTAGATGCTGCACGGCGTGCGGGGTTGACACGAATCACCTTTGCGGCACAGGTAAAACCCTGATGCCCGCTGAGGGTGGTTCGTCACCGAGTCTCGCCCTTTACCGGCGGTTGTTGGGGTACGTTTGGCCCTATAAGAAAATTTTCTCGCTGAGCATTGCGGGCATGGCTGTAGTGGCCCTAGCGGAGGTCTCTTTCGCAGCGTTGCTGAAACCGATTATGGACGGCGGTTTCGTTGAACGCGATCAAAGTATCATTCAACTGACCCCTTTCCTGCTGTTGGGGGTTTTCGTTACCCGCGCGGTTGGGGCCTTTGCCGACCAGTACTGCATCGCCTGGGTGGGACGGCGCCTGATCTTCGATCTGCGAGAGCTTCTCTTTTCTCGCATTCTTCGTTTACCTTCAAGTTATTACGATACCCAGCCCACAGCAGGCCTGATTTCGAAGTTGATCTACGACCTGGAACAGATAGCGGATGCCGGTACCATGGCGGTCAGAATCGTGGTTAAGGATTCGCTGCTCACCATCGGCCTGGTAATTTGGATGTTTATGCTGAGTTGGCCGCTGACGTTGATATTCCTCCTGATTACGCCGTTTGTCGCGATCGTGGTGCGCAAGGCCTCAAAACGATTTCGGCGTTCCAGCGAAGGGATCCAGCAATCCATGGGTGGTATTACTCACGTTGCGAAAGAAGCGCTACAAGGACACCGGGTGGTGAAAGCCTTTGGGGGGTATGCGGACGAAGAGACGGCATTCAGGGTAGCAAATCAGGCTAACCAGCGGCAGTCGCTTCGAAGAGCGCTGGTAGCTGCGATCAGCGTTCCCCTGCTGCTGTTAATTGCGGGCGCAGGTGTCGCCTTCATTATTTACCTCGCATTGAGCGACACAATTGGCTCTTTTGTCAGCCCTGGGACTTTCGTGTCTTATATGGGCACTATTTTGTTGCTGATGAGTCCAATTAAACGTCTGGCCCGCATTAACGAATATATTCAAGCGGGTATCGCCGCTGCCAACAGCGTTTTTTCGTTAGTGGACGAGCCGCCTGAGGCAGCAGGGGAGATGTACGAAACGCCCAAAATAGAAGGCGCGGTCGAATTTCGTAACGTCAGCTTCTGTTACCCGCGCGGCGAACAACCAGCGCTTGATCATGTTTCCTTTAATCTTTCACCCGGGCAAACCGTGGCCCTGGTGGGCGCTTCAGGGAGCGGAAAATCTACCATCGCTACGTTGTTGCTCGGATTTTACGCTGCTGATGCTGGAGAAATCCTCATCGACGGGCACCCCATCGGCTCCTATCCCTTGGAGTATTTACGCAGCCAGATAGCTTTGGTGCCCCAGGACCCCATTCTTTTCGATGGCTCGGTGGATAAGAACGTTCACTATGGTGGTGGGCAAGACGATCGTATTGACCTGAATGCTCTGCTGAGAGCTACGGGTGTCGCGCAACTTCCGGAGTCCGCCCAGAACAATGTGGGAGAACTGGGATCTCAACTTTCGGGAGGGCAGCGTCAAAGGGTTTCACTGGCGCGGGCCTTGTATCGGGCCGGAGCTATTCTGGTTCTGGACGAGGCTACTTCTGCATTAGACGTGCTTTCCGAGCAGAAAATAAAAGAGGCTGTGCAGGACTTTGCCCTTGGGCGGTCGATCTTGGTCATTGCCCACCGTTTAAGCTTCGTGACGCACGCTGATCAGATTCATGTATTTGAAGATGGGCAGATCATCGAGACCGGCAACCACCAGACCCTCCTTCAGCGCGATGGTCGTTATGCCCATATGTGGCGTGTTCAGCAGGCCGAGCAAGGAGTCTCATCGGAGTCACCGGCGTCCTCGTGATGGGAGTAGGCACTGCGATACAAAGACACTGGGACCGGGTAGACGCGATTACCGTGCTCCTTATGCCTTTGAGTCTTTTATATGGTCTGGTCGTGCGTGCCCGCGCCATCGCCTACAGAATTGGCGTTTTTAAGATTCGCCAATGGAACGTTCCCGTACTCGTTGTGGGTAACCTGACCGTCGGGGGATCAGGAAAAACGCCATTGGTGATCAAATTGGCCCAGGCGCTACAAGCCCGAGGCTGGCGGCCAGGCGTGGTTAGCCGAGGGTACGGAGGCCGTGTTAGGGCGGCGACTGTGGTGACCAGTGCGAGTGCCCCAGCTACAGTAGGAGACGAGCCGGTCCTGATCGCGCGTATGGCGCAGGTGCCTGTAGTGGTCGCCCGGAAGAGGCCTGACGCGGTAGACCGGCTGCTGGCGGACTCCAAAGTGGATCTGGTGCTGTCGGATGATGGATTACAACACTGGGCACTGGGTCGCAATGCTGAGATTGCGCTGATTGATGAAACACTAGACCGCGGGAATGGCTTTTTGCTTCCCGCCGGGCCATTACGCGAGTCTCGATCGCGGCTCAGCCGGGTTGATCTGCGAGTGCGTCGCGACGCAGCCCCCGGGCCCGGCGAGCACGCAATGTACACCACTGCATCGGTCGCGCGGAACCTTCTCACGGGTGAAGAGGTGAGTTTGTCGAGTTTTGTCGGATTGTCACTAATAGCGGTAGCCGGAATTCACCGCCCAGAACGCTTTTTCACCATGCTCCATGAGGCCGATCTCAAAGCTCAGGAGATGGCTTTTCCGGACCACCATGCCTTCGTTCGCGAGGATCTATCTCAGGATCCAGGCCAAACGATCTTGATGACATGGAAGGACGCCGTCAAATGTGAGAGTTTTGCTCAACCCAGGTGGTGGGCGGTCTGCCAGGAGGTGACCATCTCCGAACAATTGGTCACGGAGGTTGAACAACTATTGCGAGCATCGTCTGATGGCTCTTGAGTTCACGGTAATAATTCCTGCGCGGTTTAGCTCTGCGCGACTTCCGGGAAAACCGTTGCGCGACGTCGCGGGGAAACCGTTGATTCAACGAACCTGGGAAGCAGCCTGCGCCAGTGCTGCCAAACGGGTAATAGTGGCAACTGACGACGAAGGGATCGCCCGTGCGGTAGAGAATTTTGGCGGTGTATCGTGCATGACAGCGGATAGCCACATCAGCGGAACTGACCGCGTAGCGCAGGCAGCGACCCTAGCAGGGCTCGACCCCGACCAGATTGTGGTTAATGTGCAGGGAGATGAGCCGGACATGCCGCCGGCCCTTGTCGATCAGGTCGCACTGTTACTGCACCAGGATAAAGTGGCAGATGTTGCGACTGCTTGCGCCGCGCTCGAACATCGAGAGCAGTATTTCGATTCCAGCGTGGTGAAAGTGGTTCGGGATAACCGGGGGCACGCTCTTTACTTCTCACGCTCTCCCATCCCCTATTCGCGTCAGGAGAGCCCGGCCCGGGAAGAGTCGATCCCTTGGTCCCACATCCGCCGGCATATCGGAATTTATGCCTATCGCCATGCTTATCTCCAGGAGTTCGCGAGCAGGGAGCCATGCCCTCCGGAGAACCTGGAACGCCTCGAGCAGTTG
>MDTC01095129.1_pt1 | contig 21967 bp, 20 predicted proteins | sample 811181 | NCBI WGS metagenome assembly MDTC01 (sample SAMN05326644, study PRJNA326480) | marine metagenome | isolation source: seawater | place: Pacific Ocean: North | collected 2011 | reverse complement strand
GTCGTGAGGGCAGATCGTGCTCTTGACCAGTTGCAGTTGCTCCTCCCGATGGTCGAGGGTAAAGCAGGATTTATCGTCCTAACCTTTTCGGATCGCATAAATCAGCAACTGCAAGGATCTAAGCTTCAACGTGATCTTAGTGATACTTCTGGTGTACCAGTGTTCCTTGTCGATGCGCGTAATTTCGGAGAAGAGGCACGGGACGAAATTCGAAAGGCTGTCACCGGAGATTCTTTTTTCCGTTTTCAGCAGAGCGAACTAGCCCTACTTGTCGCTGACTATCCCTCTTCGGAGAAGCGTATTTCCAAGGCTGAACGCATTGTAAATCATCCTCTCGTTGCGGTCTCTCTTCTCCTATCTCCAACGATCATCGCCGTGACGCAGGCCAATCGATTCGCTGACTGGCTTTATGCCCCTGTCACGGCAATTATTTCCCCACTGCAATCATGGATCGAGAGCGGCCCTCCGTTTTTGGCGTTACTCTTCTCAGGTGACTACGGCTTGGTTTCAATGTTTCCTTTTCTGATCCTTTATGCCCTGCCAACAATTATTATCTTCTCAGCCATACTTGCGATTTATAAATCGACCGGCCTGATCGACCGTCTTTCAGTCGCCTTGCACCCCTACCTGAGACCATTTGGAATCGGAGGGCGCGACTTGGTCCGAGTCATTATGGGGTTTGGTTGCAATGTGCCTGCCGTGATCGCGAGTCGTTCATGCGCTTCCTGTTCAAGGGGTGCTTGCGTTTCTGCAATTTCCTTTGGCTCCGCCTGCTCTTACCAGCTTCCGGCAACTCTCGCCGTGTTTGCCGCAGCCGATATGTCCGAGCTTAGTGTCGTTTACATCGTTGTCCTTGCCGTGACCACCCTCATTTACCTGCGCTTCAACACTCCCAAAGTGCTGCGACTGGCCAATAACCAGTTACTCCTTCCAGAGTCAGATCCGCTCCACAAACCTTCGATACGGGGAATTTCCCGTGAAGTCGTCGAAAGCATTCATCAGTTTGTCATCATGGCTCTTCCAATCTTTGCTGCAATCTGTTTTGTTGCCGCCACCCTCGCCTACTTTGGAATCCTTGACGCCCTCGGCCGCGTGCTCCAGCCACTCATGGCTCTCTTTAGCCTTCCCGGTGAAGCAGCCACGGCTATTGCCCTGGGTTCAATCCGCAAAGACGGCATTGCGATTGGGTTACTAGACGACGATTGGGGGGCACTCAAAGTAGGACTTGAAAATCCAGCACAAGTTCTTACCGCAGTCTACCTTGCTGGTGTCCTTCTCCCCTGCCTCGTCACGCTCTACACCATCGGAAAGGAAATGCGTTGGACCTTCGCGGCAAAACTTTGTTTGCGCCAGATGGCATGGGCCAGTGGGTTCGCCCTAGCGATCGCTTGGATCGGCGGCATTTTCTTCTAGATAACGTCGCGCGTTTACGAGTAAGCTGCCCTTAGAAGCAGAAACTCACCAAGTCCGGCAGACACCGGGGCCGGAGAGACCTTACTCTCCGCAGTTGCACGGTCCACTGCAGCAATTGCAGCCATCCTCATGACCTACGGCACAGACCTCGCTGCAGAACTCTTTGCCATCTTTCACCACTTGGTGCCCGAGAGAAACTTCACATTTGCAGTCAGGGCAGGCGCATTTCGTAACGATTGTATTACTCATTTGATGAATACCTGAACATACTCTCATATATTTGTCAATTGTTTCTCTATACAAGCTGGGTAATGGTTGAATATGGCGTCGGATTCCCCTGAAAACATGCTCGATGCGGACGCACCGGTTTGCGAGGAGCATCATAGCCCATCAACAAACGAAGGATTTTACCCGCTCGAGGTCGAGGAATCTCAGCAGATGGCCGAGTTCTTTTCCGTATTGGCAGATCCCACCCGTCTTCGTTTAATATCGCTACTTTCGGTCTCAGAAAGCTGTGTGTGCGATCTGGCGGCAAAGCTTTCGGTATCGGAGTCGGCTGTCTCTCATCAACTGCGCGCTCTGAGGAATGGGCGTCTAGTCAGATACCGGAAAAGCGGTCGGCAGGTATTCTACAGTTTACACGATCACCACATTTTCGAACTCTACGAGACGGTACGCGGTTACCTCGCAGAATCATAACTGGCTTTCTATACTGGAACCCTCGAGAGGAAAACGATCGGGAGTTGACTGCCTGCGTAACCTGACCACCCCGGGGACACCAACTGACTCAATCCGGAGACGAAAAATTAGGAGTGTGAGGGGGCGATTCAGTCCTTTGCGACGGGCTAGATCTCACCGGTGCCCCATATTGGCTGCGACCTTTGTTCAACTTTCCGAATTCGAGGTGTTGCCGAATTAAAGATGTTGCCCCTGGAACAGTTGAATGGCTCCGGACTGAATCAGCCCGGAACCATTAATTCGAAAAAGTTCTGCGTGATCGACCACTAGATGGTGTATGGCCCGCGACGCTCGTAACCGCGATAGGAATTCGCCTCATCGTCTCCGATGAACTCCTCCTTTACCGGATCGAAGGTCACCTTGCGACCGAGTTTCCAGCTTGTAGCGGCAGCGAAACAAGCAAGGTGGCCATTCCGAGTCACCGTGGAATTACAACGCGGTTGCTCTCGAGTCTTCACGCAGTCCATAAAGTCACGGACATGATTGATCGGGTCAGTTCCAGCCAATTTCTCGTAGTCTCTACCTTCGAGAAGCTTGTCATCGCTGACAGCGAGAACTTCGAAATCACCAGCTTCAACCCAGCCTTCATCCCCTTCAAACTTGACCGGACAAGAACCAAGCCCCGGAGTCCATTCGCCCTCGTCTTTGAATCCAGAAAGACGCATTACCAACTTAATGCCGTTTTCGTAGGTCGCGTGGATGGTGTTATCGTCCACCGCTTCATACTCGATTGGTGCAGTTCCATCCGCATCGGCGGCCCATTGACAGAGGTCAATCGTGTGAGCTCCCCACTCAGGTAACCTCCAGGCAGCGTAGAATCCAGCATGGTTGCGCCAGCGACCTCTGCAGTATTCAGAATTATACGACTTCATCGGAGCCGGTCCTACCCACTTGTCCCAATTGACAATTTCGGGATCTGGCAGTGGCTCCTCCGGGAGGGGCTCGAGGTAATCCTGAAGAGCAAGAATACCGGCGTGGACGGCGGTCATGTTGCCAAGTTTGCCAGTCTTGGCGAGGTCCTGAGCCAACCCGAAGTTACCGACATTACGACGCTGAGTTCCGGCTTGGAAGACACGCTTGTGCTTGGTGACTTCTTCATCGAGTTCACGGCACTCCTGCATATTCATGGCACAGGGCTTCTCGCAGTAGATATCTTTCCCAGCTCGGGCTGCATAGACAGAGGCTGTCGTATGCCAGCGGTCACCAGTAGCGATCACAACGGCATCGATATCATCTCGTTCTAGCACACCGGCCATATCGTCGTACGTCACGCAGTCAGTGTTCTCATACTCGCGGTCTGCCAGTCTTTTGATGATTTCTCTCCGCTCTTTCTGCGGATCAGCAATGGCAACAAATTGGCAATCAGGCTGAGCAAGGAATGAGCCGAGCACTCTTCGACCGCGCGGGCCAAGGCCGATACCGCCGACGGTGATACGATTACTAGGTGCGATGTTGTCTCCTAATCCCAGAACGGAAGAGGGAACAATCATTGGAGCGGCGCTAAACAAGGCAGCCTTTTTTAGAAACTTACGACGATTGGATGGGTTTTTCATTATATCTCGAATTGATGACAAGGTTACAACTGAGTAGGCTGACTGTTCAATAATTTTCGTGTCACTGTTTTACGTGGCGTTATCATCGGCAGAATTGTAACGGAATGGTGATCTAGGGAGGGGCGCGCTAACGTAGGTTGGGCATTTCCCATTGCATGCTAAGCTTCGTTGCCATGAAAGTTTACCCCCTTTCCTCATTCCGATTAGTTGCAGCTCTTATCTCGCTTAACCTCACAAACCTAATCGCCGAAAATTGGTCTAACTGGCGTGGTCCCGAACACACTGGAAGCCGAGAGGGTGAAGGCTACCCGACCGAGTGGAACCCTGGCTCCGTGAAATGGAAGGTGGCTCTCCCAGGGAAAGGCGCTTCGGTGCCGGTCGTTCATGATGGCAAGATCTACGTGACCACACCCGACGGCGGGATGGACTCTGTGATCGCTTTCGATCTCTTTGGGCAAAAGGTATGGGAAACCAAATTTGGCGAAGAGCGCCCCGCGAAGCATAAAATACTGGGCACGAGCAGCAACTCGTCCCCAGTCACTGACGGCGATGGTCTTTATGTTTACTTTAAAAGTGGCACTCTTGCGAGTCTGGAAATGGACGGGACCATCCGGTGGAAACGGAATCTTGCGAACGACTTTGGGTCCCAAGATCTCTACTGGGACCAAGGAAGTTCTCCAGTCATTGTGGACAAGAAACTCATTCTCCCGCGCCTGCATGCTGGAGATTCCTGGGTTGCCGCATTCGATCTCTCGACTGGAGAGATCCTCTGGAAGACTGAACGGAACTACGATGTGCCACCCGAAAACGATAACGGTTACACCACTCCAGTTCCAATTCGACACAGAGACAAGGACGCTGTCATGATCTGGTGTTCCGACCACGTCACCACTTACGCGGCGAAAACGGGCGAACTACTCTGGTCTAGCAGTGGATTCAATCCTGAAGGGATGAAGCTTTGGCCGCATATTGCAACTCCGGTCGTTATCGACGACGTCGCGATCATTCCGGTCGGACGAGACGACCGGAAACAAGCTTCGGTTCACGCAATACGCTTAGGAGGCAGCGGCGATGTCACCAAGACCCATCGTCTTTGGGATACCGACAAGTTCGGGGTCTATGTCGCTAGCCCAGTGGCTTACGGCGGCAGGGTCTATCTTCTTCGCCACAAAGGAGGCCTCGTCGCTGTTGACCCTGAGACCGGCAAAGCTCACTGGGAAGAGGCGTTTCCACGAGCCGCCGATGCCTATTACGCATCGCCCGTCATCGCAGGGGGAATTTTATACGCCGCGCGCGAAGATGGGGTCGTTTTTGCTGCCAAGGTGGGAGAGACCTTTGAACTACTCAGCGAAAATGCCATGGGAGAACAGATTCTAGCGACACCAGTAGCCTTTGGTGGGAAACTGCTGCTCCGCGGCGAAAATCACTTGTTTTGCGTTGAGTGAAGCTCTTTTACCACCGATACCGGCCCAACCCTTCAAGAGGGAAAGCGGCCCAATTCTCAATAGAAGGGCCGAAGCATCAGGTAGACAATTGGACCAGTCACCGCCACATACAACCACATTGGAAAAGCCATCTTAACGAGACGCCGATGTTTCCCGAACTGGTTTGAAATCGCATAACTCAGGCTAAGGAGAATAAACGGAAAGCTGATCGCAGCGAGGGCGATGTGAGAGATCAGGAAGAAAAAGTAAACCTTCCTGATAGCCCCTTCACCGCCATACTTCACCTCGCCATGGGTGAGGTGATAGCTCACATAGCTGACAAGGAATAGAATCGATAGCAGTACAGCCACATTGATCAATTTCTTGTGCAGATCTGCGCGATTCAATTTTACAATGGCGACGACGGCACCGATCAGGCAAATCGCTACGAGGGTGTTGAGCAGGGCATTAATCGCGGGGAGGATGGAGAGGTCCAAGCTATCGGGGATTGGAATGGATATCCTTTGCATGGCCCCAACGAGGATCCAGACAACCAGTGTCAAGATCCAGCTAACAACAACAAGCCGGTTGCCAAGCGCCTTATTCGGCGCCAGCTGGCGGAAGTCTTTTCGAGTTTGGAGATTCGCACGCATTTTCACCACAATAACTACGTTTTAGGGCGCGTCATCGGAATCATTCGGTATCGGTTTCTTTCCATGTCGGCGCTTGCTATCAAATCGGAAACAATAGATCCGGCCACTCTTTTAGGGTATTTACATCAATCCAGCCGAACGAGCAGACCATGCAGGTTTCAAGAAACTTGGCCAATCTCACAGCTTTGAGATATTGTTTCGACGCTTGTCTGTGAAAACCAAAGTTGAAACGGTCATCTTAGGACTGCTATCTAATGCCAAAGGTGGCTCCACAATCTACCCGGGCGAAGTTCGACGAACGCAAAATCCTCATGCCTGCAAAAATTACATTAAAACTGCGAGGTCAATTGAATCCAATCAACTTTTTAAGGCTCCGACCAGCCTGAGACTAGTCATCCCTTAAATGGTTTAGCCTACTAATTCTTTGTTACCCTCTCCACTAATTGATCCGAGGCTCTGTCAGAAGTATCGGCGAGGTGCGCCGCTACCTTTTCCAGCAATTCTGCCACAACCTCGGGATAATCAGCTGCCACGTTGTGAGCTTCAGAAATGTCAGCGACAAGATCATACAGTTCAGGTTCCGCCAGTTCCACCGCTTTACTATAATTCACTGGCTCACGCTGCTTTAGATGCAGTTTCCACTTCCCCGACCTGACCGCGTGGAGTTCGGCACGCGTCCAATAATGGAATTCGTTACGCGGTCCGCTTCCCCCACCCTGCAATACTTTAGAAAGGTCATTGCTGTCCATTTTGCGATCTGAGGGAACCTTCGCTCCCGCGAGTGTCGCGAAGGTAGTCATAAGATCGAGAGTTGAACCCATTTCTGTGACCATTCCCGGTTTCACGATACCGGGCCCCCAGAAGATTGCAGGGACACGCTGTCCTCCTTCAAAAGTTGTTCCTTTTCCGGCACGTAACGGACCGGCAGAACCTCCATGAGTCTTGAATGAGAGCCACGGTCCATTGTCTGAACAAAAGATTACGACGGTATTCGTCGCCAAGCCAGACTCATGCAAAGTGTCGAGAATCGTCCCAACACTCCAGTCGATCTCTTCAATGACATCGCCATAAAGACTACCCATCGATTTACCAAGTGAGTCCGGGTGGACGAATAGCGGAATATGAGGCTGTGGATGCGCTAGGTAGAGAAAGAAGGGACGATTCTCGTTTGCCCTAATGAACTCCACCGATCTCTCTGTCAGTCGTCGCGTTAAAGTATTTTGATCAACAGGGCGTTCGATCACCTTATCATCCTGAATTAGAGGCACGTTATAATTCTCCGTATCAGGATACCAATTAGGGTCGGCTGCTTTTAGACGATAATTCGGCGCTCCTTCGATGCGATCCATGTCGTTGGAATAGGGGATCCCATAGTAGGAATCAAAACCCTGATTGATCGGCAGAAATTCAGGAAGATGTCCGAGGTGCCATTTTCCGACCATAGCCGTCGCATAATCTTTTTCCTTCAAGATCTCCGCAATCGTTACTTCGGAGGTTGGCAGTCCCTTGGCTGAATCCGGGAAAAGCACAACGCGATCCGCAGAAGTCATGCCGTTACGGATAGGATAGCGCCCCGTTAGTAATCCGGCGCGACTTGGAGTACAGACCGGTGAAGCCACATAAAATTGGCTCCACTTTTGCCCCTCCACTGCCATGCGATCGAGGTGTGGTGTCTTGATGCTGGGATTGCCAAAACTAGAAAGATCGCCATAGCCGAGATCGTCGCAGAGGATAATGACAAAATTCGGTGGCGTCTCTGCTTCGTTTCGTGCCAATGCGGGGATCGCACATACAGAGCTTAGAATGAACAGAACAACAAGCGGGTAGCATTTCATGGTATAACAACTTACTCAGATGTGCGAAAATCAAAAAGGAATATTCAGATTGCGGTGAACCATCTCGTTCGAAAGATTGTCTGACCCATCAAAGGTCAAAATTCGGCTCAAAAAGTTATTCCAAATCAGTCTCGACTTGGTTAACTGGTATCATGTTACGGACATCCTTTATCTTTAGTCTGATTCTCCTCGGTGCCAAAATCGCAACATCGCAGACATTTCAGGCGGGTTCCGCAATCGTCGATATCACCCCGACGCAATGGCCCCAAAACCTGATAGGCGGTTTCACCCCAAAACCATGTGAAACGGCGCATGACCCCCTCAGCACGAGGGCGTTTGCTTTTCAAAATGGCGATGGCAGGGTCGTCATCGCTACGGTCGATGCCTGCGTGGCGTCCCGCGAGGTGCTCGACGAATGCAAGGCTGTTGCAGCCGAAGCGACTGGATGGCAGACCTCGGAGATGATGATTTCTTCGACCCACACTCACTCGGCTCCCTCACCACAAGCTACAACTTATCGAGAGACTTTTGTCTCTGGAACCTCCCGAGCTTTGATCGAAGCGATTCGCGATTTAAAGCCGGCGAAACTTGGTTATGGCGAGGACGCCGTAGCCGAGGAAGTCTTCAATCGCCGATGGTTTCTCGAAGAAGGGAAGATGCCACCCAATCCGTTTGGAAAACTGGATCAGGTTAAAATGAATCCCAACCGCAACCATATTTTAAAACCAGCAGGACCCACCGATCCAACGGTGGCGGTGCTGGATATTCGCGACACTCGCAACCGCCCGATTGGAATCTACACAAACTACCCATTACACTACATCGGTGCCACCGGCGGAATGGTTTCTGCCGACTACTTTGGCGAATACGGGCGCATCATTTTCGAGCGCAACCGCCAAGCCGATGGGTTCGTCGCAGCTCTCTCCAACGGAGCGAGTGGAGACATCAACAATATTGATTTCGAAGGCTCGCGACCTCCCCGGGCTCCATTCGAGCAGATTCAGATTGTGGCCTCAAAGGTGGCAGACGCGACCTGGCGAGCTACGCGTAATCTTGAGATGGATCAAAATCCAAAAGTCGCAATTCTTCAACGTGAGGTGAGCCTTAAAAAAAGAACCGCGACCGAGGCTGAAATAATGCGAGCCATCCGAATCATCAAGATGAGTGACGCCGAAATTGGAGAGGCAGACCTTCCCCGTTTAGCGACGAACTACGCCAGCCGAACGATGAAGCACAAGAACGCCAACGAGACCTACGAGATTCTCATTCAAGCCATTCAACTGGGCGACAGCGCGTTGGTTACGCTACCCTTCGAAGTTTTGGTAGAGATCGGCCTCGAGATCAAAGAAAAGAGCCCATTTGAAAAAACCATCGTTGTCGGTCTCGCGAATGGTGCTTTTGGTTATCTACCAACACCTGATCAGCATGATCTCGGTGGCTACGAGACCTGGCTTGGAACCTGCCGGGTTGAAGCGAATTCCTCGGAGATTCTCACAAAACACCTCCTCGAAATGCTGGCAGAATTGCGAGAAAAATAGTTGAAGGAGTGCCTATCTCTCGCTCATTAGAATGAAACGTTTCATCACACAATCACGCTCTAAAAGAAATGGAGAAAACTCTCTCACATCAGACACTGCCAAAACCATGAAACCCTTCATCGCCAGCACCTTTATCCTTTTCTCTGCGTTCATTCAGGCCAGTGAACAACCCAATATTCTGTGGATCTTCTCCGAAGACCTCTCCCCCTACTTCGGCTGCTACGACGATCCGATCAATGCCAACCACACACCCTCCATCGATCAACTTGCCGCGGATGGAGTCCTCTTCAAGCGGACCTTTATGCCAGCTCCGGTCTGTTCCGCTGCTCGTTCCGCCATGATTACCGGCGTGGTTCAGACCAAGACTGGAACTCACCAGCACCGTTCGAGCCGCTCGCCGGATGGCACCATTGTAACGGAAAATACGCGTATCCACCTCCCTGAGGGCATGAAAACGATTCCCGAACATATGCGCGACGCCGGCTACTTCACCTTTAACACCGGGAAAGACGACTACAATTTCCACTACGACCGCCGCGAACTCTACACTTATGGCACCCAAGATGATTACGAGGTCGGGATGAACGGCTGGCAGGGCAACTTCGCGAAGACAGAGGTAAAGCGCACCTATATCGAGAACACTTGGACCAAACGACCTGATCCAAATCAACCCTGGTTCGGCCAGATCATGATCTGGGGAGGAAAGGCAGGACCCCGCCACGTTCGCGAAGGCGAAAAGCTCGACGACTTCGATGTCCCGATTCCTCCCTATTTTCCCGACACCCCTGCCTACCGCAAGGAGTGGACGACGCACTACAATGCAGCCCGTGGTGCCGATACCCAGATTAAGGAAATCCTCGAGATGCTCGAAGAAGACGGCGAACTCAAAAATACGATCATTTTCTTTTTCTCCGATCACGGAAATAACCAATCCATTCGCCACAAGCAGTTCTGCTATGAGGGCGGGGTCCATGTCCCGCTCATGATCAAAGGCAACCATCCCGCTTTAAAAGCCGGCACGATACGCGATGAACTTGTTAACGGCCTCGACATTTCCGCCACAACCCTAGCCTTTGGAGGAGCGGAACTGCCGGATTACCTCGACGGTCAGGACCTTTTCAGCAACGAATACGTCCCTGTCGGTCACGTCATCTCAGCCCGCGACCGCTGCGACTACACCATCGACCGGATCCGCACCGTAAGAACTGATCAACTTCGCTATATTCGTAATTTTTTTCCCGACCGTCCCCTGCTCCAGGCTCAGTATCGTGACGAACGTCCCCCTATCACCGAAATCAAGCGTCTCCGCGACGAGGGAAGACTGACCCCCTACCAGGAAAAGCACTGGTTTGGAACACGCCCCGAAGAAGAACTTTACGACATTGACGCCGACCCTCATCAAATCAACAACCTTGCCGGCGACACAAAGTATGCCGGAGAGTTGAAGCGACACAGGGAAATCCTCGAAACGTGGATAAAAGAAACCGATGACCAAGGACAGTATCCCGAGGCTGCCGTTCAGCTGAAAGCCACCTTCGACCTTTGGAAAGACAAACCAATCTTCAAAAACGCAGAGGTGAACCCGGAATACGATCAGTTTCGCTAAAGGAACTATTGAGTATTTAACGCCCCCTCTCTACCCCATCTCCACGCGATAAAAATCAGAGAGACTTTAGATACTCCATGCTCGTCCCGATGCTGGCGATTGGATCGGGTGATTGGTCCTGCTCAACGTGACAGTGATCAACGCCTACCTCAGAGGCGGCCTGAATAAGGGGTTCCATCGGGATCATTCCATTTCCGAGTTCGCGAAACGCTTCGTTGGGCAATTTGCCAAAATTGGGAAGTTCCGTTCCTTTTTCCAGATCCTTGAGATGCAACTGAGAGACCCGTCCCTTCAGCGAACGAATCAACGCCACTGGATCTTTTCCCCCTACGACCACCCAGAAGACATCCACCTCAAACTTCATTTCGGGAACGAACTCCTCGACAAAAATATCGAAGCCCGATTTACCCTCATCCATAGGCTCAAACTCAAAAGCATGGTTGTGATAGGCTAATTGGATACCTGCCGACTTTGCTTCCATAGCGGCCTTGTTCATTCTTTCCGCCAGGACGAGGTAATCGTCCAGATTCTCACGGTTGCGCCCATAAAGGTAGGGTATGACGAGGTGAGAGATACCTACCTTGTTCGCCTCCTCAAGGATCGAAGTAAATGCAGGCACGCCTTCCTTATCTGGCTCAGTGACAGATTCCCACGCGAAGTGCGAGGAATTCACGGCCATGCCATTATCCTTTGCTGCGGCGATCACCTCCTCCGCGTTAGGAAACCCATAGCATTCTACTTGGCGGTAGCCCGCTTCGGCCACCGCTGCCATGGTGCCCGGGACATCCTCTTTAATCTGGTTGCGCAGCGTGTAGAGTTGTATTCCGATATTCTTGCGGTAGGGGTTGCCAGCCTCAAGAGCGAAAGCGGGCATGGAAATAGCGGAGGCAAGCGTGCTTTGAAGAAAGTGACGTCGTTTCATGGTGAATAGAGTTTTCGGTCGTCATTTCAACATTTTATGACACATTCTTCACCTATAAAGTTTGGGGAATTTTGATCTTCTTGTTTTCTCTTCCCTCAACAGAGATTCAGCATCAAAGCTAACGCTCGCATAGCCGCATGAGATCGCACCTAATGCAATAACGTCGCCGGAGTCGGAAAGATGGACACCCAAGTCTCCGGATCCACTCCCTGACTTTCCGAACTGTTCCGACAGGGGCACTGCGCCCCTTAACGACTGGCTCAAGGCCCAATTCTAAAAAGGTGTTTTAAGCCACGAATGTAAAAGCTGTCTCCGACAACCGCCGGCGAACTGGACGCTTCTTCTCCAAGAAAAGGTTGCCCAAGAATTTTCAATTCACGACCATGCTTGAGAATGTGCATCCGCCCGCTGCGATCCAATAGGTGAACTTTACCGTCCGCAAGAATCGGTGAGGCATAGAATCCATCGTTCGAGAATTCCGCCCACAGTTCCTCTCCCGTTTCAGCATCATAGCAGACAAAGGCACCGTCATCACTGCCGCAGTAGAGCAACCCTTCATAAAGCAGAGGTGTGGAGACACCTGACTTAAGGAAGCCGCTCTCCCAAACAATTTCGCGCGTCTTGATATCAATTGCGCTGAGGTTGGCAGAGTCAGCGGAGACATAAACCAGCCCTTCAGCGTAGACCGGAACTGCAGTCACCTCACCATATTTGAGGCAATCAAGCCGCCAAAGTTCCTTGCCGGATTTCAAATCGTAGGAGACCACCGCTGGCTCGCCCGCAAGAATGACCTCTGCACGGTCTCCTATCATCACAACTAAAGGCATCGACCACGAAGCACCAAGATCACGTTTCGTTTTCCAACGTTCAATCCCTGTCGCCACGTCTAAAGAGGCGACATAGCCGAGATTGTCCTGATCATACTGAATCAGCAGGTTGTCGTTGTAAGTCACCAGCGATGAAGCATGCCCGTACAGATTCTCCGGTTTGCCGAGATTCTTCGACCAGATCGGAGTGCCTTCGAGATCGAAAGCGGCGAGGTCACCATTCGCAAAACTTGCAAAAATACGAAACCCATCTGTCGCCATCGTCGATGCCGCGTATCCGGTATCCTGCCCTACCCCAACGCTTCTGGGGGAGCCGGGTATATTTTTTACCTGTCTCTCCCAGAGGATCTCGCCACTGGCGGCATCGATGCAATAGACGACGCGAATTGAAGCGTTGGCCCCGGTCAGGAAGAGTTTCCCATTCCAGTAAATGGGCGAGCTGTAGCCGGGCAGTGGAATCTGAGTCTTCCACTTGATTCCTTCTCCCGACTCACCATTCCAGTTCGTTGGGAGGCCGGCAGCAGTCGAAACACTGGCCTTTGGCCCTAACAATTGAGGCCAGTTCTTCTCACGATCCGCTTCGGAGGCACTCGATGACCTGTCGTCTTTCCCAGCGATTCCGACCATGCTCCCCTCTCTGCCCTCGGGAGCCGACGCTATTCCAACCCGAATGGACATAGCAGATACCACCACCAAAAGTCCTATCCAGAAGAAAATACGACAATAGGTGCTGGACCAACGGTCCGCATCCCCATCGGCCAAGTTAAAGTATGGCGCATTAGAATGACAACTCCCCAACGTCATGGATCAATAATGCTACTAGGCCGAGAACCTAAGCCACTACCTCAGTCGTTTATTCTAAGGAACACGTGGCTCTAGGATCTCGAGAATCCTTGTGCGTAGTGCTGAGCGGAGAGAATTCTGTCAGTTTAAAGTAGAGGCTGTCTGGCCCGACTCTTTGACCTGCAACTTGGCGATCTCCGCTTTGACATCCTTAAAGCCATCTCTGCGCCGGATCGCTTTGTAACCTAGAATGCCGAGTTCCTTTTCGATCGCATGATCGTAAACAACCACGATCGGCAAACCGCTGGCCGCGGCAGGGCTCGCATAAGAATGCTGGACCGGAACCGGGGTGAGATGGAGATTTGATCCGTCGATGAAAACAATCACCGAGTCGTCTTTCACTGAATTGATAGCCGTCAAACTGGCGGCGTTGGAAGGGCCTCACGTGGAACCCGGTTCCATCAACAGAAAAGTAATAGCCTTGTTCGTTTTAGCCGCTTCCTCTTTGACTTCGTCGAGATTTTCGAGGTCTTCGAAGAAAACAACGCAATCTGGAACGATCAGAGGCTCCGCAGCGTGAAGGGCCACGGCTCCTATGAAGGATGCTATGAAAAATGCAAATCTCATGGAACCATCGTCGCCAGAAAGCGTCTTCGGATCAAGCCCGAATTAATACGCAAGACGGGACTTCGGTTCACCCCACGAACTTCAACCCGCCTCTTTCGTCGGCAACTGGCCCGGTCTTTCACCAGCCGTCCGGCAAATCAACAAGTGTTTCCCGAAGAATACTGGCGATTGCACCCTTTTCGGCGTCCGAAAGATAAGCAAAATCTGGATCTGTTTTTTTCGTACTGATCGCTTCTCCAAGAAGCCGATAAACGTGTTGCTTAAAGAGATCAGGAGTCGCTTTAAAGACGTCGCTATAAATCAGGTAGCTGCAACGATGTTTGAAGAGCCGTGTTTTAAGATCGAGGTCCTTCAGCGAAATACCGCTCGAAGCTTCCCTGCGCTCAGCTAGAAAATCCCTACGATACTGAGGATCCACCTCGATCCCTCCCTCCGGAAATTCCGCTTCGTCGGCGAACAAAAGGTAGCGAACGAGTTCTTCGCCAAGACTCTGAAGCACCGCGAACTGTCTTGGATTAATTTCCCCCTTGCCGATATGCTGATAAGCTCGCGTGCGGTAGGTCGCTTCTAGAACCAAATTCACGAACCCCGACTGGTGCTCTAAGAGCAAATGAGAAAGGATGTCACTGGTCGAAGCGGGATAGATGGACCAATCAAACTGAGTACCTGGTTCCAGCACTTCGGTGACGACCTTCCCACCGACCTCACGGCCGATGCGGTTACCCTTGTGATCGGTAAACCCTCCTTCCCCGGTCACATGGTAGCCACCGAAACGCTCGCTAAGAGGAATCTGGTGCCCAATCTGCTTGTTACGAAACGTCTCAAGAGCTCCCCAGTTGGGGCCCGGAGTCACCGATCTAAGAGAGAGCCCCGGCACGCGTCGAGTCTCAGCGACGGCGTGACAATTCATGCAGCGGCCTGACCGTTCGATCACGGGTAATTCCCCGCTTTTCGGTTGATCGAAGATATAAAAGATTCCGCCTAGTTCGGGATCGAGTGAAATGATTTCGACTTTCCCTCCGGGTATATAGCCGACGTAGACATCTTCATTAAAATACATTGCTCGAGGGTTTTTCCCTGAGATATATCGTGTCTGGAGACTGGTCCGCGAAAAAACCAGCAACTGTGAACTCACCGGAACGTTGAGATGTTCAAGTAGGCTGGTGATGAATGCTCTTCCACTGCCGTAGTCGAGTTCACGTTCCCCGGTCTCAAATCCCTCGATCATCTGGGTGAACGGATCGTTGAGTTCACGGGTATGATACTCGTGGGCCGGACTGTGTGGGTCGGAATAATTGATGTCTTGGCCGATGGCAAGATGAGCCATCGACAAAGCTACGAACGCCTGAATCCTCTTCATCGACCTTGAGCATGACCCAGAGCAAGAACGAAGACAACTCCCGGATTCCTGCTATGAGACCAAATCTATCCTTGAGATGGATCGACTCACCAGTAGCCAGATGCTATCAATGTCACTCTGGCGACTCGTAGCTCGCTTATTCTGGGGCATTCACTCCAAATCGATCAGGACAGCGTCCGCGTCGATCACCGGGGCCGAGCCTTCCGTCCCTCCCTTATCGGAATAAAACTGAGCCGTGCGCTCTTCAAAACTACCGTCGAATCGAACCTGTCCCTCATCGGATCCAAATCCCGGAGCCATCTTTCTGACTTGAGAAAAAAGGTTTTGTGCCGCTCCCGCTCGCCCAAGCACTGAGGCCGTCACGAAAGTCACCAGCGCCATCATGCCGAAGCGAAGCGCCACCTGTTTCACCTCGGCCGCTGTCGCTGGTTGGCCGGTGCAATCGCCATAAATTCTGGCAATTCGGTCGGCAGCTCCTTCGGAGAGTTCTGCTGTATTTTCTTTCGCCAAGGACGCTAGTTCTCTGAGTCGCGCTATGTTTTCCCGGTCCGTTCCCCGCTTCACAAAATCGCCGGCCTGGTCCCAGATTTTTTGAAATACTCCAGCAGCCCCGAGTTGCTGCGCCTTATCACCCTGATCCTTGACCGCAGCGCTGGCCTTCCCAAGGAAGCTGCCCGCTCTTCCTGCCAAACGACCGATGACTTTACCCACTTCTTCCCAATCTCCACCCTGCTCAGAGGAAGGAGCTTTCGCCTGCTCGCCTCGCGGTGTTTCGCTCGGAGGTTCGGAATTCTGATCAGTCATCCTGCCAAGGAAGCTCTTTCGTCGAGACCGTCAAGGACTTGAGGATATATTATTCACGGCCTTGGTATTTTTTATCTCGGCCCGACTCCGGAAAGAGCGGTCACTACAACAAACCCTGAATAACTTGACTTTGAGCCGTGATTATCGAGCCTCGGCTTCTGCAACCGTACTTCCTCCGCCGCCTTACTTTAGGGTCGATACCGTTCTGGCCTTATTGCCAGCGGGTATGCCTATTCCTATCTCGCGCTGCCCTACGGCTCCAATCCGTTGACCGACCGGATGTTTTCAAGCGATACCTTCGAAATCGAGCATGATGGCGCAGGATTCAATCATCTGAAAAAAACCCGATGCCTAATTCAGTGGCCGGAGGTTCCAGACTGCCTTCGAGTTTGCTATGAGGGAAAAGACCTTTCTGGAAACTGCTGCCGATGTCAGAAATGTATCGGTAGTATGCTTTACTTCCGTATCTTCGGGCTCAAAAACATGGCGTGTTTCCCCGATGATATTACCAACTGCAAGATCCTTTTATTGCGATACAAAGATATAGCACAAATCAAAAGCATGAGTCGAATCCTCGCCATCGGCCGCGAGATGAAGCTCAAGGCCTCATGGCTCACCGCCGTGAGGGTATCGGTATGGATGAACTTGATACTCGGCTTTCCAAAACGGCAGATTCGACCGCCTATTCGCAAGTTGGAACGGCTCGTCAAGAGGTGGATCCGAGGATAAAGCAGATCAACCATACTCCAAATTACCTGACCCAGCGGACGAACGGCTCAGGGAAGCGAGGATATCTCTAGATCTAATGCCCCCCTCGTCGCACCAAGGGGAATGCAATGGACAAGCTTAGTCGAACTGGGGAAGAAGCCCTTCTTCGCGTGCTGTCTGAAAAGCACCTTCGGGGTCACCGATCCAACGGCGATCGATGTCTCTGTCGCGGTAAAAGTAGATCCTTTTACCTTTGTAGTCGACGAAGGGGCTTTCTGGGGAGACGACATTTTCAGGACGAAGTGGACAAAAGCGCTGTTCGAGTAACTCGACCTCATCAAGCTTCTTCTGCAGGTCGTCGCCGGGCTTTTCAAATTGGGGTATCAATCCCAAATCGATGCCGACCTTGAGGTAATAGATGGGATTTTTCTCCCAAGCGGTTACACAACTTCCGCAGCACATGTAGATCTCGATACCCTCGAACTCCACGATCTCTTCTTCGTCGATTTCACAATCGACCATGATGGGGCAGATGGTTTGCTCCGCTGCGTGTGCGCCGAGAGCAAAGACGAGGCTGGCGATGAGAGAACTGACTAATTTCATAGTCGGAATATCGGAAGCGATCGTAGTTTGTCACGCGACAGATTGTCGCTCTTTTGCCTGAAATTGCCATTTTTTGGCGAATAGACCTTTTTTGTGGGGCTTTTTTCCTCCTGCTCCTCAACAGGCCCACTGCTCAGAATAAATGCTCTGAACTGCGTAGGGTTTAACGGGGACACAAAAGGCCGAAAGGCGCTCTCTGCCTCTTTCCCGTATTCGTCTGGCAAAACTTTTCTTTTTGGGCTTGGCGAAACGTGCAGATTCGAAAGGTCCGAATCGACGATTCGATTCCGAACCTGACGTTACTCTTGGCCGCCTCTCCGCCGCAACCGTGGAATCTATAAAAGAGGCCTTGGCAATCGTGCAAGAAGCGCTCCAAAGACCATTAAAGCTAACTTTGTGACTCAAATAACAATTCGCCGTCTTTCTCCGACAAATAGCCAACAGTATTATCCTACAAGTTAGTCTAAAAGATTAACGTGGCCAGTAACTCGATCCCAGAACCGCCCTTACCTTCGCGGATAGTTCAGCTTTACGAAAAAGCGGAACTTATCATCGGAGCCGTATCTGCTTTTGGACCCAGTTTCATCAGCCTTGAAAATTCCATCTCCTCCCTCGGGTTTCTAACCCCCTTTCCCAAATTCCAAGAAGAGAAAAAGCCTCATGTGTTCCAGAATCCCGAGGTGGGAGTGCGAATCAAACTGGAAGCTGTGGAAGCCTCATATTTAGTCAAACTCGAACATGAGGAACTTCCCGACTCTTACAGGCTGGAATTTGACTTTACTCACCAGGCTCGGGGATTGAGTTTTCATTTTGTGCCCGGTCACTCGCATCTGCAGGACTTCCCCTTGTTTGTAAGGTCTCTCGACCAGAAGGAAATCTCACTTGCCGAGTTGCAAAGCAACAGAGAGGACATAGACGAGGATCTCAACATTTGCTCATGTTGTCAGGAAAAAGCGATCGACCGAGGAGCTCATCCTGAGAGGCATCCTATCAGCTTAATCCTAACGCACCTTTCAACCCAGGAAGATCAGGAACTGATCATCACGGCCCACTCGAAACACGCCGAAATCGTGACGGATTTCAAGGAGTGTCCTCATCCCATTTTTGCCAAAGATGGGAGTGGACTAGTCAGTCTCTCACTGGGTAATAAACTGCTCCAATTAGATCTCCGCCTCGTCCACGGGCTCAGACTAGATACAGCAAATATCGATGGTGAAGACCATACGGAACTTGAGATCTACGACATCAAAGGCAGACACAATCTCACGCTCTCCACCCCGGGTTCTTCCTCGTTTTCATCCTGGAAGCACGTTTGTGAAAACTCCTCTCAACTCTCTCAGGCTAAAAGAACTCACTAACCCAAAAGAAATATATTGTCTAAGTAAGCTATGATTCATATCACCTACGCATCGGAGACTGGAAACGCCGAATCCCTCGCCGAAGACACTGCCACGCAACTTTCAAATGCTGGCTTCGAAACTACGCTATGCAACCTCGAGGACTTTACCCCAGAAAAGCTAACTGAGGTAAAGACACTCCTATCAGTTGTAAGCACCTGGGGGGATGGTGATCCGCCCACCGAGGCAGAAGATTTCTATCTCGATCTGAAAAACAACCAGGGCCTCAGCCTTTCTCATCTTCGCTACGCAATCCTCGCCCTCGGTGACACCGACTACGAATTCTTTTGCCAGTTTGGAAAAGACTTAGATAGAGAACTCTCTGCTCGTGGCGCAAAGAAACTCACCGAACGTATTGATTGCAACGTCGACTACGATGATGAGTTTGAACAATGGTATGGACTTGTAACAGACGCTATTTCTAATTCCTAGGAAGTCGCCTTTTTAGCCATACTCATGTGTCGCCACATAGGGGCAGCGATCTCCTGCTGCCGCCGAGTATTTATTGAGCTACCCGAAGATGGAGAAGCTGAATTACGAGCGGTCTCTTCAACAAAAAACCTCCTAGGGTTCCTTAGAAGCGGGGTTGTTGTCTCCGAAGCTCACGGCAGACAAACACACAACAATCAAAAACAAGGAGGAGCCAATGGCTGCAAATGTTTTGATGGTCTCGGCAAATCTGAGTCTATTTGCGACAAAGCAACGCGAGCCTAAGTCCACTCTCCCCGTTAGTCTCAACCCAACTCGGAAGAGGAAGCTGAAGACACATGAACGGAGAATTATTCGAATACGGCAAAGAACTAGAGAGACTAAATCTACCTGCTGCCGGACAACCACTCTCCCTCAATCTGCCCGCCTCCAAACTTCTGGAGATTCTTCCAACACTAAAAAACAGTGCCACCGTCTATCGGACCGAAGGGGTCATTCTTTGTTACCAAGGCCACTTTCCTAAGCCCACTCAGTTCAACGGCTACTCTTTCTTTAAGGAAGGCGCTCGCGGTCTAACTGCCAACTTACATTCATGGTGTGAAGTGTGGTGGTATCGAGAAGAACGTCACGGTGAACTTCTTTCTTCATTAGAAATTGCCAACAGTCTCGGTCAGGGAACGATCAAGCTTTGCTACCGAGACGAAAAAGTAGCTGATAGCGCATCCCAGAATCTCCTTCCTTTCGTGTCCAACAAAGGCGATGGCTGGGATATCCTGCACCTCAGGAGAGCCAACAACCTGACCTGTGCAGATTCTTGTAGGAGGGGCAAAAAATCGGCTTACTTCAACCCTCTACGCGCCCTCGTCGAAGAACACTATCAACAAGGACTACCGCTCGGCTTCGTCATCCCAAACGAGGAGCTCTCAATCTGGGACACTTTGCCCATTTCCTCCGTCTCCCGTATCTGTTGCTGGCTCAACATTGGCAGCGGCGGAGATTTTCTTTTCTTACAACCTGCATCAATCCACCACACCAGAAGCAACGTTCACGCAGGAAGGCGAATTCTTACCTTCTTTCACGAAAACGACACCCCAATCATCAGCTTAATTGAACCGCCAGGAGCGGAACTCACAAGCTTCGATCACTTTGAAAACAACCCTTGCCTCAAGACCTAATCGATTTCTTCCCTCAAAGCCTGTGAACCCAGAACCGCACACCAAAAAACATATTGTCATTATCGGAGCTGGTTTTGGTGGTATGGCCTGTGCGTTCAGATTAGCAAGGCTTTCAAATGTGGCCGTTACTCTGGTGGACAAGAGAAATCACCACCTCTTTCAACCACTGCTCTACCAAGTAGCAACCTCCACGCTAACGGCCCCTGACATCGCTCGCTCTGTCAGAAGTATTTTCAAAACCCACCAAAACGTTGACGTGAGGTTCGACGAAGCAAAAAGGATTCATCGACATAGTAAACGGGTGGAGTTTTCCTCCGGTTACAGCCTCGAATATGACTACCTTGTTCTCGCCACAGGAGTCCGTACTAGCTTCTTCGGTAATGATCATTGGCAGAAACACACCCTCCAACTTAAGTCCCTCAGTGAAGCTTTCGAAATTAGAAAAAGCGTACTAAAGAATCTGGAGTTGGCAGACCAAAGCTCCCATGAAGAGGAGCGCAACAAACTTGCTACCGTCGTAATTGTCGGAGGAGGTCCAACGGGGGTCGAACTCGCAGGCGCGTTCTCCGACCTAATCAAGCGCACTATGCGCAACAGTTTTCGTAATTTCGACGCCAGGACCCAGCGAATCGTACTGCTCGAAGGGATGCCAGACCTCCTGACTCCGTTTAGTGAGGAACAACGACTCTACGCTAAACGGCATTTGGAGGGACTGGGAGTCGAAGTCAAAACGAATTCGTTTGTGGAAGATATCCAACCGGAGGAAGTACACCTGCAGGGAGGAGAAGTGATCCACTCCGGGGCGATCATTTGGGCTGCTGGAGTAGAGGGAATGAATATCGCGAAGAAACTCGATGTTCCCGTTTCTCGAGCAAACAAGGTACTGGTCAATCCTAACCTTACCATACCCGGATCACCTGAACTCTATGTCATCGGAGACGCTGCTGCGATCAATCAAGAAGATGGCTCCTCTGTCCCCGGGGTGGCGCCTGCAGCGGTTCAAGGAGGCGAGTTCGTCGCCGACCACATTAGAAAAAGTATCCTTGGGCACCCCGTGCCTGAAAAATTCAACTACGCAGACAAAGGGAAAATGGCTGTCATCGGAAAAGGGGCCGCCATTGTCGACATCAAAGGCCGCCGCGTCGAAGGTTGGTTCGGTTGGCTAATCTGGCTCTTTGTCCACCTTATTTTCCTCGTCGACTTTCGGAGTAAGCTCGCCGTTCTCATTAATTGGTTCTGGTCCTATGTCCAGAACTCGCCAGGATCCCGTGTTTTCACATCCACGAGCAGTGAAATCTCAGTCGCTGAGAAAGCGTCATCCGAGCGGGACCACGAATCGTCCTGAGACGATCGCATTGTTCTCTCCACCTCCGCACCCCCACCACATCATAATACGCATTCTTTTAAAACCGGAAGCAGCATGCCTAAGGAATCGGTGTAAACAAGAGTGCTCAGAGGGGCAAGGGACGGAGCATACTTATATTTTTTGCTGCATCCCGCACTACCCACAAGCTCAGTTCGGCCTCCCCTCGCTGTGAATCGTGTTGCGCAGCGTTTCTCCAGTAAAGTCGC
>MDTC01141279.1_pt1 | contig 21968 bp, 7 predicted proteins | sample 811181 | NCBI WGS metagenome assembly MDTC01 (sample SAMN05326644, study PRJNA326480) | marine metagenome | isolation source: seawater | place: Pacific Ocean: North | collected 2011 | reverse complement strand
CTGTAACCATTCACTCCGTCAGTACACGTGCCATTGACACACGGATTAGGCGTTGGGCAATCATCGATGTTTTCATCGCAGTTAACGCCTTGCCAACCAGGTGAACAAGCACATGAAGTTCCATCTCCACCACAAACTGAACATGCATCAAGGATTAATCCACTCTCACATCTATTATCACATCCGTATACACCTTCTATATTATCATCAAAATTCCAACATCCATTACAACTACCATTAACACATAAATTATTATTAGTTGGTCCATGCCCTCCATCATATTGTGATAAATCAACACCCTGACACATTATATTTTCACCTGTAGCAGGTACTTCTATACATTCACCATTACCTGGATTACATATCCTAGTGGTACATTCAAAACTTGTATCTTCACATGTAACATCAGAACAATATAAACAACTATCGTCTTGTTGTGTAGCTTCTGAATTATAATTATAAGCATTAGAGTCTGTACATCCTAGACCACATGATCCATCATTTAGAGTAGCTTCTGAATTATAATTATAAGCATTAGTATTTGTACAACCTAGTACATCAATAGTTATTGGTGGATATTCACAACTACCATCATCCGTATTAGCATTTTCTATATAGTTAGTAGCACTACTATCAGTACAACCTCTTAGAACTGCTATACAAGATCCATCATCATTTGTAGCAAATTGGTCATAATTAAAAGCATTAGAGTCTGTACAACCATTAAAAACACAGCTTCCATCACTTACATTTGCTTCACTATTATACCCACTATCGGCACTAGGATCCATACATCCAGGTATAACATCATATGTACAATCAAGTGATTGATGTAAATTAACATCTGGATTATAATTATTTGCCTCTTCATCTCCACAACCAGCTATTATATCTTCGGGGAGACAACATACTTCAGTATTTCTTGGACTATTAGGTTTACATCTACATCTTTCTGATCTTGGATAATAACTACAACCATCAATATTATTACATATAGAAATATCATTTGCAGATGGTTCTGTTAATGCTCCACTATTCATGAAATTTGAGTCAGGTTCAGTTGCTCCACCCCCGATTTGATCACATCTCAGTTTTCTACGAGGAATACATAACCCCCCTATAAAACTACAATTTGTATTACTATTACATTCATTTTGATTTGAAATATCATAACAATTCATTTCATCATCTGTTAATATTGTACTTGGTTGACACCAATCTATTATACATGATTCTTTATGTAATATATCAGGGCATGGGGAATCAGAAATATTGATAACACTTCTTTCTACAGTAGGTATAATAGTATTATCCCATTCAATACTACTTGGAGAATCAAATATTTTCCTTGATTCTCCATTTTTTTCCCATACACTTTCAGATTTATAAGTTACTGATACATTATCATCTACAAATCCATCAGGACATGTATAACCATCACACGATTCAGTACTATGTATTCTAGAAGATTCATTCGGGTGAGGGTTTGACATTAATATGATTAAATCAGTTAAACTATATGGTCTAACTAATTTAGAGATACATACAGGATTATTTCCAGATGATTCAAACCACATACAATTGTCATCATTTTCACAATTATTTTCACCACTATAATCTCTACATCCATGTGAATTAATTTCATTTGAATAACAACCATAGTATTCATTGACCATGAAGTTCTTTATATCTTCATTATTATTAAATGATGATGGATTAACTTTATCTATAGAACATTTTGGTAATTCTGTATCACATATCCCTTCATCTCCATCATTTGGAATTGTCCCTTCAGAAAGCCATAATGAAAGATCAAGTGTATTTGTACTATTGTCTGGTTTTTCAGGTGAAATATCTGCCAATAATCTATTATAATCTTTCCACTGATATTCTATATCCCAACAGGCAGACATTATGAATATATATATATACATAATATATATATATTTTGAATATTTTATAAAAATAAGTATAAATAAATAAATCAAGTTTTTATAATGTAACCATCTTTGACATCTAAATTATAGATACGATGATTTACAAATCTTCCAGATCCATATTTTAAAACCATACTATTTGTTTTATTAGTGGTTTCTTTTAATGTTATTTGTAATATTTTAATAGGTTCATTAGTAATTGAGTATGCATATTTACCCCATAGTGAATTATTAAGGTCTGGCCAGAGGATATTTTCAATACCAGACATTGTAATATTAGGGGATTCATCACCTATACTAAAATATGTATTATAAATAACAGTATCATCAGATTCGTTTGGTAATGGAGGCATATTATAAGTTCTATTATTTATATATATATCATCTATATCTAAATCATTAACAGTTAAGAAAAAAGGTAATAGATACCCTTCATCATCTATATTTAAACTAAATGTATTAACAATATAATTTTGATTGTTAATAGCGATTTTTTTATTTTCAATCATTAATTCATTTAAACCAATAAATGTATCACAATCTAGTCCACCAAAATTCTCATCACAATTACAATATCCATTTTTATCTGGTTCACCATTTCCATTACATGATTTTTCACGCGAATATTTACATGAATTATCATTTAATTTAGCGGATGAATCATAATTAATTGCTTTTTTTACAATACATCCTTCTTTTGATTTTTTATCATTTAGAATTAGTAAACAAATTGGAATAAATACTATTAATGCTATACGTAATAGTAGAAAGATTATTTTCAAAATACCATTATATTTCATTAATATATAATATTAATATATATTAATATTATATTAGTGTCCCATTACTAATAGTGAATGTTTTGTTTAATGTTGTTGTAAGGCTTTCTGGTTTCTGATTTGAACCATCTAGCGCTGGCGATTGAATTGTATCTTGTGCTACAGCGCGTATATTTACTGTTCCACTACCATTATTTAAAATCCATATAACAGCTATATCTGTATGGACAGAAGTTTCACTAACTCTATCTTCTCCAGCAAATTGTACTGAATTAGCTGAAGATGTACAGGTGGGGCCGCGAGCACAGGTATCCCCCCAACTTCCAGTTTTTGGATCCTTTAATGCTGTACCTGCATCCGTTCTACTACCGTTTCTTTGAGCCCAACTTCCCGATTCACTCGGTTTAAGCCAACCATTACCAGCAACTGCCCATGTAAAAGAACCAGTTGTTGTTATTGTAAACATTGGTATATTATGTGGACCGTGCCCCCACCCAAGACCACCTTGTCCTGAAGGTCTGGCAAGAGCTCCAAAAACCCACCCAGGCATTTTTACTTTTATTGTATTTTGAATCCATCCTGAACCCTTATTTAAACTAGATGATTTTATTAATGGATCTTCTATACATTCTGTATCTGATGTAGATGTCCCTTGTGTACTAACAATTTGATTACTATCGCAAGAAGTATGTGGTTGACAACTCAAATGATTACTTATTGAATGTCCATCTGTTCTTACAAAATTTCTCCATGAACCACTTGGACATACTAACGGTTGACTCATAGGACTACATTGTATTCCTGATATTTGTGTTGGTTGACTATTTATATATTGACCATTTCCACATACTGAAGGTGTAGATGTACATTGAATACCACTCCTTTGTGAATTACCGCCTGTTTCAGCATCATTAGGGTCACAATATAATGTCCCTTCATTATTACTTGCCCCAGGCGATGAATTATAATAACCATTCTTACATTTTATATTACATGTTTCATCTTGTTTAATTATTAATGTTGATGGACAATCATTTGTAGGGGTACCATTTAACATATAAGCATTAATAGATCCATCAAGATTACAGTATGTCTCTTGACAACATAATGAATGATTAACATTTGCTCCATTATTATGAATATTATCAAGATTATTTTCATCTATATATCCTGCTTGACATTGACCTGTCCATGTAGAACACCATTTATTTGCTGCCTTTACACATCCATTAGCACCATCTCCAGAACCAATATATCTATTTCCACATGTACATTCGTAACATTCTCCTTCACTATTACAATCAAGTGTTTGATTATTTGGTGTATTCATTGATACAACTATATCTTGACACCCTGCATTTGTATTACAAGTATTTGTTGTGTTAAGAGTACATTCATTTATATTTTGACAACAATCATATTCCCCTTGAGAACATTCTCCGTTATTTCCATTACCGCAAATATAATTATTATTATTTTTTACTGTCCATCCCTCACTGCAGGGGGTATTTTGAATATAATCAGAACATGTATCTTTATATTCACATTGAATATTATCAACATTTATATTTTCCATATGAACTGCATTTACTGGACATTCTAATGTTCCAACGTAACCGTCGCCAGAAAGTGATGGGGTGGATGTATATTTTGAACTAATACAAGAAACAGCACAGTTAACACCTGAAGGTACAGTACCATTAAAACAATCTTGTGGTTGCCCTGCTTCAATATCATAAGTATCAATAGGGATTTGACATTTATTTTGTATACAACAGCTTTGATCAAATTGGTCTTGTATAGAAGCATTATTATCTTTTAAGAAATGTCTATTTGATGAGTTACTTCTCCAACCAGGAGAACAATTAATTCCAGATTCTGTACACCATTCGTCTTCTATTTTGTCACAACATGTATTAATAATATTACTACTTGATGAATTTGTTCCTATATAAATTGAATTGAATTCATTTTTATTTACGTAACCTAAAGAAGAGTCACATGGATTAGTTAATGTACTACACCATTCACTTCCAATTCTATTACATCCAATATTACCTTCTTCGGTTTTACCTCCATCTCCAACGTATCCTTGATCGCAAATACATATTTTCCTCGTACTACCGTATTCTGTTTCTTCATTATAATTAATATTACAAACTTCTTGTAGTCTGGTACTAGAGTCGGCAATATCACAACCAACACATTGAGCATTATTATGACATTCTTCATCTCCACCCTCAATACCAAAATCACCACATTCATTAATCAGTAAACAACATTCTTGATGGTCACGATTATATCTTTCATATTCATTATAATTATTACGGGCATCAATTATATTAGTATCCCATAAATTAGGTGGATCAGTTTCATCTGGTTTTATTGTATGGTAATTGTCACATACAAAATGTTCATCTAATCCATTATAATTACTACACCATTTATATAATTCTTTATTACAACACTCATCTATAGTTCTACCAACTTGATCATATGATTTTTCAGTGTATCCTTCTGGACAATATATATTTGGAAGATTTTCTTGACCACCATTATTTCCTATACAAAAATTATATCTCCCACAACATAATAATTCAGGATATTGTCCTCTTGGAATATCTTCCATATCAGTTATAAATGGTTGAGTAAGATGATTACCATAACCTTCTCTATTACAAATATAATCACTACACCAGTAATTTTCTATTTTTTGATCACATAACACTTCAGTAGATCCTTCTATTGTATATCCCCTTGGGCAATTTGGATCAAAAACAGGTTCATTAATATCTATACTATTTTCATCCGTATCTTCACTTAGTTCAACCCCATTATCATTTAAAAGTTGAATTATAGTTGATATTGGTTCATCACTATTTAAAGCTGCGACAATATATTCTTCAGGTATATCATTTGAGTTTGTAATTTGATTGATGATATCTTGTAGTGATTCTGTGGGGTTTTCACTATCTAAAGCATTTTCTATCATTCCTTGAGTTATAGTGGTCTCAGTTGTTGTTTCTGGTGTAGTAGTTTCTGATGAAGAAGGTGTAGTAGTTTCTGATGAAGGAGGTGTAGTAGTTTCTGATGAAGAAGGTGTAGTAGTTTCTGATGAAGAAGGTGTAGTAGTTTCTGATGGAGAAGGTGTAGTAGTTTCTGATGAAGAAGGTGTTGAGGATCCAGAGTTTTGAGAATCTAGTAGATTCTCAGGAAAACTATAATTAATTTCACCAGTGATATTATTATAATAGTAAAGTTTATCTAATGAATCAAATAATATAACCCAATCTGTACCTGGTATTTCACTTGATTTATTTTCTTTATTATCTATATCTATATCAATTCCAGGTGGTAATTTATTTGACTTTTCACCTGTTAAGTTATTTATATAAATTATATCACCATTCTCCATATAATAGACTGTCCAATCTGTTCCAAGTATTGAGGCCTGTGAAATAATTTCTTCTTTTTTCAAAAAATCATCAAAAATATATTTTAAAATATATAAAATCTTATTTGCTAAATTTCTCGGGCCAAGTACTAATTTATAATAATCTGGCACTGATATAGTTTTACGATATCGTATATAATATATTTGTATTACATTAATAAATATTATAGAAATAATTATAATGGATATAAATACTAATAAATCTCTACCATCCATAAACAATGGTTATATATTTATATATTATATAAAAATATTATATTAAAAATATTATAATAAATAAATGAAATGGAGTGATTATGAAAACGATACATTAATACATAACCATAAGATTGCCAAAATATTAAAAAAAAGATATAAAAGGGCAAGTGATTTCCATAATGCCCTTTACAGGTTATTTGGTATATTAACTGTTTTATCATCTACTATTGCTACAACATTAATATGGTCATTAGACATTAAGAATAATCAATTGTGCTCTAATAATACAATTGATATAGAAGAAAGTAATAGTACAAATATAATACCTTTGAGGTTAATAGTAGTTATATCTGCTTGTACAGCATCCATCCAAAACTTCTATAAATTTCAAGATAATTCTAATAACTATTTAATTTCTTCTAAAGCATATGCAAAAGTACAAGATAAAATTGAAGGTGTTGGAAATATACACCCTGAATATAGAACAATTAATCCGAATGATTTTTTCAAAAAAATACAAGATAAACTTGATCATATATCAGAAAATAAAATTGACCTCAATACATGTATGTCTCGATTTTATTATAGTAGGGGGGCAGATTCAATTTCTTATTTAGAAACTAAACATGAAAAATTTAAAGGGCTACAAGATTTAGAAAAATTAAGGTTTTCAAAAACATCAGATATTAAAGATCTAGTAGATACAGAAGAAGAAGAAAGTGGAGAAGACATACCATAAATTATTTCCTCTTGCGTAGATTATACTTATGGCTGGGCTGTATTTCTTCAAATATTATATGTTCACCACACCATTCGCTACTTACACCTTCCTCGGAAATTTTAATAAGGGTTTGAACGGCATTCCTTTCTAATACATTCATAGTCCAGGGGGAATCTTCAGCATTATTTTTCCAACGTTGAAATAAATCATTAATTAATTTATCTCTATAGTTTGTGTCTGTTATAGTTTCCTTAATATAATTAACATCATTTGATAATTGTTGTCTATTTTGATATATTTTCATTGTTTCCATTTATGTAATGTAATTTTAAATAAATTTATCAAATTTAAAACTAAAGTATCCATGGCCACTGGAATTTCATAAAGTTATCAGTAGATATATTTTTCCTTAGTATTTTCCTAGGTGAAGGGATATCCACTACATATTTCTTATTTCTGGGAGATTTTCCTTCTTTAACATTTTTCTCTTTATCACGAGACATTCTTCCTTTAACATCGTTTAATACTCGTTCCATAGCAACTTGACTCATCTTTAATTATATAACTTACCATATATTTAAATATATTCTATTTTATCATTAATTTTATCATTTTTAATTTTATCATTTTTAATTTTATCATTTTTAATTTTATAATTTTTAATTGAATCATTTTTAATTGAATCATTTTTAATTGAATCATTTTTAATTGAATCATTTTTTATTTTACCATTCACTAAATTAATCATGTTTAGATGCAAATAATAATGATACATAGTTATAATTATTATGTATATTTAAATCTTTATATTTAAATTATAATATTTAAATTATAATATAATTTATAGTATATAGATTATATTATAATATGGAGGCTTTTATAACAAATGCGTTCGATTCTATCAACCACACATGGGAAAAGCGGGAACATCGACCTCACAATGCGTGGCCTGATGTTCGTGGAATAAGGGACGGAGAGCTGTGTGGAGCTTCGTCTTCCAATCCTGGCAACATAATGGCGTCGCCTGGGTTGGCGAACTGGGTGCGGACGCCGGCGGAGGGGTTCCCCGACTTCAGCCTAGAAGAGTGCCAAGCAGAATGCTTGATGAACGATGAATGCGCCTCCGTTAGCTATGGTGTGGTTCCCGCAAGTCACTCGGGGCTGGGGCGTGACAATCCCTTCGGATGCTACTTACGCCCCCGCTCACCGGAGCGGGGTCAGGTTTACGCCACCCCTGTCAACTCGGACTGGTACTCCTGCTATGAGCTAACACGCCATTTAGATTGTGAGGGTGAGTACGATTGGGGTCCATGTGAGTACGGGCACCGCCGAGATCCTTCGTCGCCGACTTTATGGTCTCTTGATAATATAAATCTTCCGAATGTTCTAGATTCTGGAAATCCATGTTGCCCCGATGGAGAATTTTGTCAGTCAACAGGTACTTACTCCATTGAACGAGAAAGAGAAGGTGATGGTGCGGATTGTCCGGATCCTCACGGGCATATGATGCGTGTGCCGTGCAGGACTCAGTTTATTTCGGGACCTGTCTACTCAGGGGATCTACCAGTTAACTGCGATGGTGAGATTTACCGTACAGAAGATGTTTACACAAACAACAACATATCAGCTAAATATGCGAGGGATGAAACTGGTGACCTTTATATTTATGGGGCTAAGAATGAATGCGAAAACACCAATACTGAGAATATTAATGGTTTATACACAAAACAATCTACATTGAAGAATGGACTACCTTATTATATCTCAGCAGGCCGTGACCCTCCGGAAGAAGAAACTACCCTGTATCTATGGTGGGACACGGACGATAAGTGGAAAATTACTAATATTTCACCCTTCTTACCCATCAATGACTTTCTCGAAGCGTCAGCTGATCCGACGAAGTTAGCAATATTGGCGGAGGGATTAAACTACACGGATGGAGAATTACCAAACTTTTCACGATCTAATATATATTGGAAAACGTTCTGCCTTAGTTCTGTTGATGGTCAACGCCAGATATATAGCGATCGCTCCCTGCGACGAGAAGAACGGATGGCGCTGCGCGAAGCAGCTGCGGCTGCCGGCAGTGCCAGTGACCCCCTCAGTTGTATTGATGATCCAAATTGGAGAAGCGATTGGGGGAATTGTGAGTCGTACGCCGACACAGGCTGCGATTCTTGGCTTGACGATGGGTGTAATCACGGATATTGTAGCTCCGACACCGGGGAGAGTGGGAGTACCGGGGTAACTTACACCGCCGTGGAGGCGTGCCCAAGGGCATGTGCTACTACAGGGTGCGGTGGTTTTCGCTTTGTCAGCGATGGAAGTGATGGTAGTTGGGATGCATCTCAACCTCCTAACTGGGGTAATAGAGGAGAACCTGAGGGACTCGAATATCTAGGTGCCGCTGAAGGTACGGTAGGCACCGTAAACTTTACTTTCCCTGGTATCCCAATTAATTGTCAGGCCCATTTGGAAGGAGGAAGTTGTACTAAAGAAAAGTGTGATGGGGGGGAGTATGTGGATACTGAGTACATCATTGACGTACCAAGTAAGTTCTTTGGGAGGAGCTGCTGTGATGAAGGGGGGTGGTCGGATACAGATAATGAGTGTATTAATGGTTTAATAGGTAGCGGTACTATGTACGAGCTTACGCGTTGCATCGGAGATGATTTATGCGGTGATTGTGTTGGAGAATGGGATATTGACGAGACGACAGACTGCTCAGATGATTGTGGGGGGATAGGACAACTTAATTATTCAATTGTAACTCCGGCCTCTGACGCCGGTGAGAGTTGCGGTCAAGAGCAAGACGACAAAAGGGCCTATACTTGTAATATTGATATTATTAAGGATTTATGTGGAACATGCCCTTCCCCTACTGATACCGAGACAAATACGTGTTGTAGTAATAATGGTGTGCCTCTTCGCGTGATGCCGCCTGAGCTGAATACTATACCACCACCCCGTATAGATATACAAGATTGGGGGCACATCCATCTGTCACGCGGTTGGTTTGATTATCAAGGGTTGGGTGCGGAGCATGATTATGGGAGGTGGGTGACGGACTCTGTAACAGGTGCCCTTCAATGGAGAATTGCCCTTGCCGGGAGAAATGAAGAGGTATCCAACGAACAGGGACCGGCCGACGATGTAACGCTTTCTCCGCGTCCTCCAGAGTATGGTTACGCATGTGATTGTTATGAAGCGTATAAAGGGGATAATTGTGAGGAGTTAAAGGAATGTTCCGATACGTTAACATGTCATAATGGAGGCAGTGCTTCTACTGGAACCGTACTTGATGGTAATTGTTCATGTGTATGCACACCAGGTTGGGGAGGAGATGATTGTAGTGTATGGACCTGTTCCGAGACTCAAATATTATATGATAATAGTGATGGTCAGGGGCCAGTATGTACGGAATGTGGGTTACCTGGCTCCGGAGCTGGATGTGCTCAGGAGGGGGGGGATAATTGTGGACAAGGGTCTCGAGTTAACAGCAATGTACCATTAAAAGGACAATGTGATTGCGTCACTGGTTATAGTGGTGTTTTATGTGATGTGAATACTTGTCATAGTTTAGCAGGAACTGGTCGAGACCTTCGCGGGTGCCGTGGAGGATTATGGATGGAGGACCCTGGGAGACGGATTCAGAGCGGTGGAAATTATGTTGAACTCCCCGGACATCCAGAATCTGGGGAATGTGAGGAGGAAGACGCCGATGCCGATAATGGTAACTCTGATAGTAATACATGTGCATGTAATGCTGGGTTTACAGGGGATGATTGTAGTATATGGTGTGCTGATGGGGCAGGGCAATTTCAAGCTAACCATATATTGGATAGTGATGGAGATTGTGTGGCCTGTCAGAATGGAGGAATATCTCGTCCAGGTGATAGAAAATGTAAATGTTCTGGGCACTGGCATGGAGTTACATGCGAACTAGAAGGTTGTGAAATATCTGGGGGCGGGAGGCAGAACTGTAGTGAGCGAGGTCGTTGTACTAATGAAGAAGCTCGTGAGGATGATGACGATGGTAGTTATCTTTATAATTGTGATTTGTTTCCAGAAGGCTCACTATGTAAATATACTAAAGATACAGCTGTTACTACTAATAAAACTGAAGAATATTTTATTGATTTATGTGATGGTGATGATGATTGTGGTGCTTATGAATTTAATGTTAATTCCGTAGGTAACCGGGGTGTGGGGCGTATCTGTAGGTACACGGATGATTCCCGGAGCCAGGCAGCGGACGACGGAGACTCCCAAAATAATGGTATTGAACGGGAATATGGAAACATCTCCGACGGAAATAAAATATGTGTGAAGAGGTGGAGTCTCGGACGTCAGCGATCTGGGAAACCTTATACATGCGTCTGTGATCCAGAATATGACGGGGATGATTGCGAGGATTTAAAGACATGTCCTCAACTCGATGTTTCCCATAATATTAGGAAAATTAATTGGGAGGTGGAGGGGGGCTTGGCGGCCATGGCTGCCGCATATGGTACATTAACTCCATGGGAAAATAACAATGACATCTTCTGTATTAATAATGATACCCTCAATGTTGGCGGAGGATGTATTGTAGCGTGTAATGATGGATTTTATAATAATTTAAATAACGACCAGAAGACTAACCATTGGACCACTGGAGAAAACTCTAATTATAATATCGGTTATTATAAATGTGAAATCCAGGAACAAGATGGTGTTATAGAGGCTACATTAGAAGGCTATGGTATTAACTGTGTAGAGCAAGAATCAATTGAAGATTGTAATGCCTATGTGAATGAATGTGTTATTGATGGTGTAATACCTTCTTCAGAAAGTGATTGTGTTGGCGCTGGTTGTAAATGGCAAATACTAGATAGTATGGATAGTAATGGAGTGTCTGATGGAGTATGCTTGGCGGATGATCAAAGTGGAAAAAGATTTATTATGGGAAATGACACAGTAGCGCAACCGCCGTGGGAGACGGGCGAGTCGAGTTATATATATGACCCCACCAAACAAAGAGTTTGTGGGACTACTGAGTTAATTGAGTGTGACACTACTGTAGAATTTACAGAGCATGATATTAATTTATGGAAACCAAATGATATTGGAATACCTCCAGCGTGGATAGAATATTCAGATGTAAGTGGATGTTCTTCTTCTACTAACGATTTAGGGCCTTTTTATACACCTACAATTGAAGTATGTAAAAATTTCTGTGTAAGTTCCTATTTATTTAATCAGGGATGTGATGCAATCACATGGGATAGGAATGTGAATAATTGTACAATGCATTTATATGATGAACATTTAAGACCGAACCCTGATATGGTGGACGCTGGAAAAGAATGTCATTCTTATACAAATAAAATACCTTACTACGTATCGGAACGGGATGAGACTGAGGGGAGATCTTGTAAAACGGCATCTAACTGTTCGAGTTATGTATGTGGTTGTGATGAGAATAATCCAAGTAACAATAAATGTAGATTATATAATACTCCCGCACAACTTCAGGAAGGGGCATGTTTTAACAAGGATCCATTTTTTAACGATGATGCTCTAGTAATAGATGCGTCTACATCTGAGGAATGTATTGGTGATCATGTATGGGTTGATAATATAAATACTGCTAGAAATGAAACTGATCCATCAGTAATGGTAGAAGGGACCCCCATGTATGGTTGGGTTAATAATGCTGATCAAAGTAATAAACAGTGTGCTAATATTATTACCCCCATGGCATGGGGTATTATCCCCATGCCATCTGGGAGATGTAGTCAGGTAATTGGATATAATACAGGGTTATCTCCAACACCACAAGATGTATTAGATGAAGAAGGAGGTATAATGACCAATACCGGGGGTATTATCAATTATACTAGTGGAAATGAAGCTAATGATGAGAAATGTTGTGAAAAAGATATGAATAATAGATGGTGTAAGAATTATAGTATGGTTGATGGTGTATCAACACCATATGAATGCCTTGAAAGCGAGGGATACCAACCAATTGTAGAGGATAAATATATTTCCACAACTTTAAGTACGGATGAAGAAGTAAAAGAATTATGTTGTGATAAAATAGATGGTCAATGGTGTAGTAATTCTGAGTTAGACGGTACCGCTTTTCCATGTCATGAGCAAGACGGATTGACCAATATAGCTAACGATCAATATATTGGATCTAATGGAGGTACATTTACTCAATGTTGTGATAAAACACCAAATCAATGGTGTTCAACTGTACGGGGTGTCACCAGGAATTGCGAAGATGACGCTGGATATAGTGATGGGACCCCCAAAGAGTATCATTTGGGGGAGAATTATAATATAGATGATTTTTTAGCAGAATGTTGTAATAGAGATGATATAAATTTTTGTGGAACGACTACTTTTATATGCCCACAAGGACATAGTAATATTGGTATACAAGCTGATGCTGGTGGACCTCCATATACTGGTCTAATAGGTCAAACAGAAACCTTCACACCTTCAACTGATTTATATTTCGGGGATAGTATTGATTCAATACCTATTGAAGGTATCGGGGCAGACTATGATTATTTGAGATTTAAGAATTATTGTTGTAGAAGGACAACTATGTGTGGTGGTAATGATAAAGATTTGACTGATTCACTATATTCAGAAGACCATGATTGTGTAGAAGAATACCGGGCAATTAATATAGATAGTGTAAAAACAAGTGCCGAAGGTGATGAATGTTGTTCTTCAAAAGATACATGTTTTGATTCATACTATGGTTATAATAGAAATGAAACGTGTAGTCGTAACTACATCTATGATATTAATAGTTCTACAGATAGATGTTCTTTACAAGGAGTAGATACAGTTCCAGGGACAAATTATTTATTGAATGAACAAGCTAAATCTTGTGATTTCCAAGGTATAGATCAAGATAAATGTTGTGTTAAAAACTTTTCAGAATTTTTCAGATTAAGTTGTGGAGATCAAATTCAAGCATACGAAGATTATATTAACAGTATATCATCCCCTAAAACTTCTCAAGAAGATTGTGTGGATCCCGACAACTGTTCTCTACGGGAACAAAATGAAATACAATTTACAAGATTAAATAATTTAACACATAATCAAGAAGGATTAAAGAAATATTATGAAAAAAATGGACCTTCCGGTCCCGAAGCTGCATTTTTAACACAGGACATGGAGGGGTCAGGACCTTGTGCTGGTAATGATGGACGGTGGACTTGTTCTTCTGGTGGTATGTCCGGTGTTAACTCTGGTTATAATTTTATAGTTGGATGTGATATAGGAGGGGATGTAAATACAACCGTTCAATTAAATAATAGACACCTTACGGTAAATGAATTAATAAATAATTATGGAGATTTAATCCCTATGATGAAAGATACACCATCAACATGTTCAGAAACAACCGAATATAATATAAAACATACTTTTGATCAAGAAGAATATATAAGTGATAATCCATTTATAACTGAAGATAATATAGAATTCTCCTTATATTGTAATGATGGAGATATTTTATATAAAGTTATAGATGATGAATGTGTAGATGAACCATTGGGAGGAGGGACTTCAGATCCACCGTGTAGTTCTTTAAACGCTGATCAATGTATGGATAATATGAATTGTAAATATATCGCCCCCACATTTACATGTCTCCCCGATGTATCTATATATGGACATGATAATACATTTAAAAATTGTTCCGATGTAGTTTGTCCACTCCCATATGTGAAGAAAAATCAAGCACATAATATATATTGTATGGATAGTAATGGGCTAAAGGACTGTAACATAAATTTAGAATTAGAGGATGAAGATACAGGTAATTGTTGTGTAATACCAAACCGGGTTTGTCAATGGGAAATATCTGATAATTTAAGGTATTGTAAGACACTTGGGCTGTCGGGCGGCAGCGCAGCCCTCGACTGCGAATATATAACAAATATGGAACAATGTGAAGTATCTTGGTTTGAACGTGAACGTAGTCATGGTAATAGTTACACCGGGATATGTAAATGGCGTGAAGGTTTATGTGAGTCGGAAGTATATTCACTCGAATATGGTATAGATAGACCTTCATCTATAGATTACGATGGACAATCATATAATTGCCCTGAAGATAGGACAGAACTTTCTGTTGCAAATAGTGGAATTATTTCCGGGCAGAATACAGGTCTAAATTGTCAAGATTATTTTGTTAGTAGAGACACTTATAGAATATCTGAAGAAGAAAACTTGAGGAATGAATATACTATTTTGATCAGTGAGGGTTCAGGAAGCATCCAGAATATTGTAAATATAGTTGATGGTTATAATCAGTATAGATCTGATCCAAGTTTTTTTGAACACTTTATTTTTGTTGATTCTCAACTTTATCAGATTGATTCAGAAATGGATAGATTAAGTAATCATGATTTCATCCAAAGTTTAATACAAACACAAGATAGTGGATCACTTTACTGGTCAGATAGGATTTTATCAGATATCCGCCGCCATATTGATAATATTAACGGTTACATTAATAATATTGAAGATAGAGTCAACCAGATGGAGACCCAGCAACAGCGCGACGCGGATGGCCTTATTCTGCTCCAGGATTGGCTGGCGGCTGGCGATCCCGCATCCCCCTAGTATAATGTCCATTAGAATTTATAATTATTATCGTGGAAGTTTAATATTCTTTTTTTTTTAATATATTAATAATATATATATGAATTTCTTAAAGGATTTCTTGAAGAAATATAAGGTATTAATATTATTATTATTATTATTTATAATTTTTATTGTAATTAATAGTGATAAAATTGAGGGATTTGTTAATAAACCAGAAGTTAACCTTAGAGCCGCTACAGTAACCTTTGCTGTCGGGGATGTCGTTCAAGTAGGGAGTACTGTTACTGCTACGACTACTACAACTGGTGGTGTGGATATTGATTTTGACTACAATATAACAGATAACGATTTTAGTTCAATCTTAAATAGGGGTCCTCCTGACAACAATATGATACCATCACTAAACGAAGATGGAACTCGGGTTTTTTATTATGTTGACGATCCTGATATACTTCTGATCGAGGACGAGGGTAGCCCCTTTTCTGACAGTGTTATTCCTGGAGGGTACCGCGATGGGATCGAGAGGAAACTTTTATTAGAAGATACTATTTTAATTCAAAATGCTTTTCCTTTAGATGTTATATCTCAATTTGATAATAATTATACTACAAAATCAATTATGAAATGGTATGTAGATGCTAATTTTGATAATATAATTAGAGTCATTCCAGAAAATAGTATGTTTAAAGATTATTCCGGTTATGGTTATAGAATTATAGATGGCGTAGCTATTGAATGTGGATCAGGTACTTATATGCCTAAAAATAAAAGACTATTAACAAATCGCGCAGGTACAGGGGCGGGTGATAATGATTGGAGTACATGTATAGATTCTGAACCATTGTCTAATGATATTCCATTATCATATGATAGCAGCATTACACCTCAACAAGATTCAAAAAATGCTTTTAGCATTTTGGATATTATTTCTCACACACTTAATTTAATTCCACAAAAAAATTCAACACAATATTTTGATATAGATGCAAGCCTTATACAAGATAATGAAATGATACATTCTTATTTGGAGGGTCAAATTGCCCCGACTGCCCGGGCCATCTTTGACGGGAGAGAGGAACAAGTGCCAGGTGACTTCCGCAAGGACTTTCCAGAATTAAAAATGAAAATTGTAGAAGATAATATAGACGAATATTTTGCAGATAAACTTAGTCTTCCCATGGACTATCCGCAGCCAGTAGACGAGTATATGAATGATTCATATGACGATTGGATATTAAACAATCTCACGTATACAAAAGGATTTCTAAATAGAACATTAATTAATGATAATTATACTAGCGAGGGATACGATTTCATAAGCTTACCAGAATCTTTTCGTAGATATTATTATGGACTTCCTGCGGAGGCAGGGTCACAGCCCCGTTGGACTACCAATATTCCAGAGGAGGTAGCAGGCGGTACAGTCACAATTCAAGATGTAACCAACGCCATTGCGGAGGATAATTGGGCTGACAGTATATCTGGATGGAATTCCGATCGCGAGGACGCTGCGAAGGGTCATGAAACACGTCCCGGTATCCTGCCCAGCGTACCAATAAGCGATATGGATTATTTATTAGGAAGTGGGAATAACATTAAGACTCTATACACCCCACCAGATTCCAGGTCGGTATCTTCCGTAAACGTCAACGGTACAGATGGTAATATACGGTTTCGCCCTGATCTTGATTTAAGTGATCATAATAAATCAACTGAAATTCTTAAGAATGTATTTAGAAATAAAAGACACCCAAGATATGAGGGTGAAAATTATGAAGGTATTGATTCAGACGGTCAGACGTTACCACTAATTACTTCATATCCAGGTCCATCCACAACGAATGCTGAAGCAGAAAATAAAGACCATGCTAAGAATACTATTGTTTTGTTAGGTAATATTGCTGGTATGCCTTCTTCAACAGATCCTCGGGTATCAGATGATTCTATTTTTGAAGGAAACTCTTATATGATAGACAAATTTACCAATTTAATGTATTTAAAAGGTGATAAATTAGGGAGGAGTAGCCCTACTAATTCTGAAAAAATTAAAACACATAATATTAGTGATTACGAAAAGATTAATGGTACTAATGTCAATGTTAAAACATACAATTATTTAATGACCGCTCTTTATGCTTTTGCAAGACCTCCGGTAACATTAGGGTCTAAATATGAAAACCTTACTGATTTAACTTTTGGTGGATGGGGTACCCCACCATCTGTAGAAAATGAACCCACGCCCGGTGGGCGGACGCCGGAATCTCCCCAAGACCATATGCGGTCAAATATTAAATTATTAATTCCATCCGATATACTCGGTTGGCATACAAATATAAATATAGAAGCTAAATACCTGGACAGGGTAGAAATGAATAAAAAAGAGTCAGAAGATATAATATATAATATGATTGGATTGAAAAATATCCCCAATAATAGTTTAAATTCTGATACTACAATTGAAGATGAATTATGGTATAAACCTAGTGTAGGGAGATCTGTTCGTGGTGCGGCTCCACAAAGACATACTGATGATAGCCACGTTAACTATGTAATTGATGATTCAGAACCTTTATTCCATATTAATAATCTAAACAAAATACATGAACCAGTTATTGAAACGGGGGTAGGCGACTCGTCGAGTTCTGCCACTCGCGCAAGGTTTAATCTGAGTGATAATGAGATTACGTTCAACTACCGTAATATACCAGAATTTAAACCCAATTATTATCTTTTAGGTAATGATATAGGGGTTATAAGTACTTACTATGAATTGGGTACTCATATAACATTTCGTGAAAATCCAACGAATGATGAGCTACTTTTGAACCCAGAAAATTTAATTAAACATGACGGATCTTCATATAGATTGCTACCGGCATCGGGGGATTACCGAACGAGTGATTCTATAATACCCAGTAGTGATTATCAATCCTTTCCCCGCCTTAGCACGGGATTTGCGAAGCTCCCGCAGGAAGAGGGAAACGGGCTTTTCCTCAATCTGTCTAATAAAAATATATTTAGAGATATATTTATGAAAGAAAGATCCAGCACTTCCATCTCGTCCGGCCTCACAGATCTCGAAAGTAGTTTGACTAATGGAATAATAAATCCATATCTCAGAACTCCAACTATCTTTGGAGAAGGGGCACCTCTTAATGAATTTCAAAATGGAAAATGGGTAAACTATATAAACATCGCGAAGAATGGTGTATTTTCTTCATCTTTTTCTTCAGCAAATACATTTCAATATAGATTATTTCTGGATACATACGATTCCGGTTCCACCGGGGATACAGTAGATGAATTGGGGTATTCTGAAATATTTCCAAATAAATGGCAGGGTGGCTCCAATGTTCCAGTAATTACTAAGAAAAAGAGAGAATGGTATGCTGCCCCTGAAGACGTTGGGGGGCCGGACGGTTGGGGAGGGAGGACCGCGCGTGTACACCAAGACCAACTTTCAAATGATGATTATGTTGGTAGAGATATAAATCCATTTTTTTATGATCTTCCAAGCCACTATAAATATGAAAAAATAGATGATTTAGAATTTAAAAATAATATTATTAATTCAGTCGCGGAGTTCAGAGCCAATCCCTTGTTCACAGATAAAAAAAACTTATTTTATTCATTATATTTAAATGATCTAATTAAAGATAGACCTGAGTGGGGGGAACAGGGTATGTCTTTTTTTGGAGTACTTGGAGGAAAAAATTTAAATGAAGTGGGGATCGGTAGAAGGGACGAAACCATCCTGGTGTCTTCAATAATTAAAGATTCAGAAACATCTACAAAATTACGTCAGATAATAGGATCCGAAGATTTAGAATTAGACAGAAAGAATAAAATATTAATTGGTTCTTGCCGAAATGTATTTAATCCAAGTTTTCATTCTCCATTTGGAATCACAAATCCTAGACCTATAACAAATGATTATATTAGAACGATAAAAATTAAGGACAGGTTAACGACAGGGACACAAACATACGATGAAGTTTCATTTACATTATCAGAAATACCTATACTTAGAAATTTAAGAAACGAAGGAACAGAAGTGAATGGGGAAACCAATGCAATAGATAAACAATCTATTCCAGCAAGGTTAACTGAATTAGAAGTTGAAAGTGATATTGGTCGGGATGAGGGCGGTACATTCACTTATGGCGAACCAGAATGGAAATCTAAATATGAAAACTTTAGGCTGGCTGCTGAAAATTCTATTAATAAAATATTAGACGCCAAAGTTAATTATGGGGCTATATTGGAGGGTGAACGGGGTCCTTTGGAGCAAGAAATTATGGCTGGAATTCCAGAATATCCATTTTCACCTGAAACTTTAAATAGTTGGAAAGAAAGATTTCCATTAAAAATTGGTAGTGACGGAAACTATATAAAACATACGATTGTTTTATCAATATGGGATAGATTTACAGAATTTTTACAAATAAATACATACCCTAAATATTCATATAGTACGGTTCAGGAAGCAGAAGATGACCTTGATATTAACCAAGCCAAAAAAGATAATATATCGGCAGAAGGTAAAATGTTTCATTTAGCAACTTCTAAGTTTGGATCCGATGAGAAAAAAGAAGACTTAAAAACTACAAACTCTCTCAATTCTATTCAAGAACCAGTTAGTATAGGGGACACATTGCCCCGTATTGCACGTCTTCCAACAGAAAAAACATTTGGTTTTGGTAGACCGGATACAACTATCTTTAATTCTAACTATAATGATAACCATAGATGTTTATTAGATTCTATAGACCAAATAAATTATTCCCCTACATGGAGTACCGGTAAAACCGCATATTTAATCCTTACAAACTTTCTGTATAATTATATTTATATTAATGAAAGAAATATACCCGTATTTGATGAAAGATCTATTCAACCTATAACTTTAAAAACACCAAAAGATTTTCTCACCTCCTCCAACCGCGATAGTGAAGACTTTAATGAAATTGTAAATAATATTAGTGAATGGGGTTCTAATTCAATAAGCTGGTCTACTAGGAAATTGGTTGATAATGACCTCTTTAGATTTAGCCATCAACCCGCAGAATATTGGAATTCATTAGGTAGTCCCGATTTGGAATTCTTTCACAGCTCCCCCAATGCAGATTATCTAACTATAAATGATTTATTTTATAGGAAAACAACCGACTCGGCCAGCGACATCGGGGGCAGGTTGTGGGCCACGGATATATTTAGACCAACATTTAGTCCAGAAAACGATTTGGCCGACTCGCTGGGGTGGGTATCTCTCTCCGGCGCGGAAATGCAGACAAACTTTAATGGATCTTCACCCTCGTCCGGGTACTCTGCTATCTATCTAGCTGGAATAGAAAAACTTACAAAGAATAAAGGTATATATGAGGTTATTAACTTCTTCAAATCTTTAAATAAACATTATACTGGTTCAGATCCTGTAACGGGTTTATCAGGAAATTCAATATCCGATGGTGGATTAAGTAGTCGTTTAGAAGATGTTGAAAACTTTATTTACGAAAAATACCTTGAAAAGATATTTAGAAAAATATTTTTATATTTAAATCAATCAACAGAAGAAGAAACACCAATACCAACTCCTGGTTTAAACAGTGATATAAATGGTTCTGATAAAAATGATGGATTATATACTACCCCATTTAAGCCAAGGGAAGATGAATCGTTTAGAAAAAATGATGAAGATTACCCATTACATTCAATTATTAGTAAAACTTTAACACTTCAAAATAAACACATTAGTAAATTTGCAGAAGATAGTTGGAAAGAAATAATGGAGGAAGGATTTGAAGCTAAAGAATTCCCATTATCTAAAGACGAAAATGGTAACCCCAGGATAATAGACGAAGACGAAATAATTGGTTATTATGGGTTCGAACCTATTTCCGGATCAGATCCTAGAAAATTTAAAATGTCAGATAATTCTATAAGCATTGGTTATGATATAAACAATACAGATTCTTGGTCTGATTTAAATGGTATTGGCCGTCCAAGAAATATTTGGAGGAAAGTGAATACTTTAAATATTTATCGAGAGATGGCGGGTAACCCTACTGGGACACCCCCTGAGGATTGGCCACATACGGCTATTAATTCTTTAGAAGCAGTAAATAATATTTCCACAGAAACATCGAGCACCCCAGATGCCACAGGTCTCGCAAGGATGGAAACCATTGAAAAAAGTGAAATAATTAAGACTAATTTAAATAAAACAATATTAAATGTAAGTGAAATATATCGTG
>MDTC01035886.1_pt1 | contig 21970 bp, 27 predicted proteins | sample 811181 | NCBI WGS metagenome assembly MDTC01 (sample SAMN05326644, study PRJNA326480) | marine metagenome | isolation source: seawater | place: Pacific Ocean: North | collected 2011 | reverse complement strand
GTGCCTGATTAGTAGGTAGACCCCAACCGCGTCCATCTTGTAAAAAGTCAATATCAGAACCATGAATAAATGTCAAGGGAGAAGTTTGAGAATTGATATGATAAATTTGTCCTTGATTAACCGTTAGTATATAATAGATGCGTGTACTTGTTGTCAGGTTTACATACGGTTTTATAACCACATTTTCAGTGTCATAGAATGGTGGAGGGGAGGGTGGTTGTCGCGGAGGAGGAGGCAAAGGTGGTTGAAACGGAGACGGTAAATGTGGTGGAGGAGGAGATGGAGGAGGTGAAGGTGGTAATGACATTGTATTTTGTGTTGAATTTGCGTTACTGTTTTCAGTCTTTGAAGAAGGTGGAATTAATGGTGCTGGAACTGAAGGAGGAGAAGGTGGTAAAACACAGTAATCGCCTCTTACAAACCATATGTTATCATTCTCTTGTATGGGATGTCCTCCATTAAATACAAGTTCATAACTAACATTTTTAAACAAGTTGAGTATATTGTCATTTGATGTATCGGGATCTGAAGGTACAGACATTATATTTATTTCAGGTGGTGGAAAAGGTGGATTTTCAGGGGATAATGGTGGTGATGGTGGTGATGGAGGAGGTGCAAGACTATATGATGATACCGAACTTAGATCTACAAGCATTTCGGACATATCATCTTGATTTTTCCACGAAGCCCAACCAGTATTAGGCCAACTTATACCGTTAGCAAGACATCTAGCATACCTATAGTTATTATAGTATGATGATTGTGAATAAACTTGCAATTCACCATCACATATAAATGTTTTACTTCCCATTGTAAGACGAACTAATGAATTCACTCCTGAATTTTGAGAAAGTAGTTGTGAACATTCAGAATTAGGGTTCAAGTCTGGAGAACATATATACAGGTTTTCCTGATTGGTTGGCTGAGTTCCTGTACATGTTGATGCACATATAAGTGTTGATGACAAACTGTTTATAAAAATACTCGTGTCATTAGTCTTGTGTAGTATCGGAAACAATGGTGGAATTGATGGTGGAATTAATGGTGGAATTGATGGTGGAATTGATGGTGGACATGTACCACAAGTCTGAGGACAATTATTTGAAATATATTCTCGAAGTTCGCTACCCACATAAACTTCGGCAATAGAAGGATCACACATATTAATATTATATCCACACGCGTTTTTCATGTCTTGGCAAAGACTGGGTGTACATGACAATTGATTTCCTATAGCATCGTTACACGATTCAGACATTTTCCGTCCAAAATCCATTGGTAACACTTTTACAATACCTTCATCATCACCCTTGTAATTATTTTTCAACTTGTAGTCTACTTCTTTTTCAAGTCTTCGAATACCAGTTTCCGTCATAAGCATTTTTGACAAACGTTTCGATGTCATTTCACATATTTTTTTAAGAGGATAGTTGTTGTTTGATTTAAAAGTTTCTACAGTTTGAAATTCAATTCCATTTTTCAAATTTTCAAACCTGTTTAAATACAATCTAGTATGCATTTCTTCCTCTAGATCATTCAAAACTTTGTCATAATCGTAAAAACGTTCACTCAATATAGAGGCATACGTATTTGATACTGTTGTAGCAGCTATACAATTGTTTACATCTAAATTTGTGTAATTTAATTTTAAACTACATTCGTCATCGCGCGAGCATTTAAGACAGATAGTAGGTTTTTCCAAATATTTCCCATCTTTTTCATATAAAAATTTTTCTTTACTAGTTTCAAGATTTAGTACTTCTTTATCAAAAACTTCCAAGTCACATGCGTACTTTATCTTAAAATTATTATTTGAATAATTAGACTGACTAAACACTGAAACTACAAAAAATGGAACAAACATAAGTATTAACATTTTATTATAAAATTAAAAAAAAACGAGTAAAATTCTATTTAATAGTTAAAATATGTAAAAAAATGAAAGCTGCTTTAATTATGCGCGGAGAGCCATTTCGCTGGGGTATTGATAACGCTGGTATTTTTTAACCAAAAAGTGGTGTTTAACAGTATCGATTGTCATGTTGTTTTTCCTTTTAAACACAAGTAGAATTTTACTTATATTATGGGAATAGATGAAAGAAAAATTTATAAAAACGATGCTTACAATGAGTTGAAAAATTATACAAAAAATAATTTTTAACTGTGTAATTAATTAAATATATTGTTTACTTGATTTTATAAATGAAAGTTCTGATTCCCAGACGATTTGCTGTACCAATTGCGATTTCATCGGTTCATGGTATAACTGATTTTAACAAAAGTCCTATTCATCTACTACCGTATTTACTTTTACCTTTGCCGGTTGATAAAGAACCTTTGTCTATAACGTTTCTATTATCATCTTTGCATCATTTTTCAATAGATATTGGATATTCAAAAAGTATATTTATGCACCTGTTTTGGTTGTGTGGTTTCAAATACTATACTAACTTAGCGTGGGCATCGTTTTGTATTTTTTACTGTTTTGTACATGTCCCATTTGCTTTTTCTATTAATACATTCAAACTTGTATATTTACCGATTTCTTTATTATTTTTAAAGCTTGTAAAAAAAGAAGGATTGTATATTGACAACACTATGATGAAGATTGTCATATGTCATGTTTTGTGTAACTTATGTTAGCTGCCACTACATATCAGTTGGAAGAAAGAAGAGGACGACTAAAACAACCAGCCAAAGTAAAAGTACATGAATCAAAAAAAAACACAGGAAGCCACCACGAGCAGTAAACGACGATGACCACTACCATCTGCTTTTGTATTTCATGCTTCCCCAAAAATGGGAACGCCGATCTCTCGCCTTGTTATTTAGTAAAAAATGTACTATTCATAAACAAATAGTATATAATCTTCTGTGCTACATACCTTCTTGAACCCTTGTCTTGTGTAAAAATCTATCAACTTTGTAAACCGAGTTTTGAAGAAATCTTGTAAATCACTTCGTTTACCATTTTTTCCGGTACAAACCGATAAATATATGGGAACTCCTTTGGACTTTATTTTATTTATGAGAGTTGTTGCAAGTTTATTTTTTCTATACTTTGATTCCACACATAATGTATGAAGATATAACGAACCTTGTGGAAATTCTATCGATGAAAACTTTGGAATACTATTTTTACACACATCTGCTGAAACACAACCACAAAAGTTACCGTTACATGTAATCACATATGTATAATCACAATAAAGTAACACATTAAGATCTGGACCAGTAGATCCATACATACAAAGTTCACTGGCAAAGCAACTTTTATGAATTGTTTCTAAATCACATTGGTTGTTTCCATGTAAAGAAACAATTGCTGCAGCATTCAATTCTGAACAAAGTTCCTTGTTCAGTTTTTTTAAAACAAACATTTTTTATTTTATATCATAAAATAATGGACGATTCATTAGTGTTTAGATTGGTTTATGATACATGCATTAAAAAAAAATACAAAGATAACACTAAAAAATATGCGGATGAATTAAATAATATTATAAAAAAGATTCGCATTTCAGAGAGAGAAACACATTTGTGCGGTATGATGGAAATTATTTCATATGTTTCTGAAGTAATATTAAAAGAATTTGGTTATTCTACAAAATGGTATTTGCGAAGAACTCCTTCATACTATCCTTTAAAAGTTCAGGCATTAAATTTATTTATAAATGAAAAATGTGAAATTATAGACTCCAATCCGATTGGTGGTTACCTTGTATAAAATTTTACAACTACTTTCTAAAAAAGTGATTAAAAACTAATTATTATTTAGTTATAACTACACCTATTTTAGGTTTAGTTATTTTTTTTATTTGGGGAGTTAATCTACTATTTATATCTTTAGAAATTGCGTCTTTAATGTTTTTACTAAAAATATTTTTTCTTATTCTATAATATATTAAAAATATTATAACAGAACCAAACATTATGCTCAAAATTATAAACAACATTTCTATCCAAACATTTTCACGCACATCTAAAGTCACTGGAGGGTACAATGGAAGTGGTGGTGACGAAGGAGCTTGTAATGTTGCATCTAGTAATAAAAGAAAAACAAACATTTTTACTTTAATATATATAATTTTTCACCACATTTTTTACATTTTTGTAATGCGGTTGCAACACAATCAAAGATTTCGTTACATGTTTTACATTTCTTTTTACATTTAGGGGGTTTTCTCTTGACTTCCTTTTTAACTTTTAAAATAAGTTTTAGTTTTCCTTTACAATTAGCTTGTTTACAAAACTGTTTTGCAGAATTTACAAGTGTGATGTCACCACAAATAGAACAAATTTTTTTAGCTTTAGGTGCAAGTCTTTTATTATTTACCAACATTTTATCTTTCAAAAGATCTTCTATGAGAATAGTTGCTACGTCTATTTCATCTTTTGTATGTATAAGGGTAGTATTTTTAACTAAAGAAACATATTCCGTATTAATATTATGTAATCGATACCAATCTATCACCCACATTGGAATATTTCTTAAACAGGACTCTTTTAAACACTCTGAAGGCGCTGTCGTATCATAAACTTCAGAATTCATCACACCAACTTTTTTTATGAAATGTGCTCACGACTATTTAAAAAATTTTAAACAACACTCCAAACTTCCCTTGTTCAAACTCTCAACACTCCGAACTTCCCTCACTTAAATACTCCCAGTGTGCCTTCAAAAACTTGTAAATCTCAGTAGAGAGATACAAGTCTCCCCAGATACGCGTCTGACCCAGACGGTTACCTGGCAAGTCTTTCGCATCTTCAAAGATCATCTTCACAACTTCAAGAAAGTTGCGCTTTTCCATAGACCTTTCCTTCTTATTGTACACGTTAATGAAACAAGGATCCTTGGATGTCTTGTTGTCAAAGTAAGCGTTAATGATCAATCGACCACGATCACCCTTTTCATAAATCCAATACTCAGCGTATTGGTTGGACTTTTCCGTCATGTTTTGTTCATACTCGAGAGTTTGGTTAGTCTTGTAGGACTTGAAGGCTTCTTCTGCCTCTTTCTTTGTCTTGTAAAAGTTGCGTTCCGCAGAAACCGACTTTTCAGTTCGCGAAATAATACGAGCGTTGTTAGCAAGAACCTTGTTGGCAGGCATGGTCGTCGTCGTGTGCTTTGAGAGTCTGTGTGGCTTTTGAAGCTCTGAGGCTTTGATGCTCTGATGTTTCTTTCTCTTTACACAGAACCTGTTTGATCCACTCGTATAGTAAGTTAAATAATAAATATTTAATTTGTTAGAGATTGATGCAAAAAAAAATTTTTTTTGTATCTACACTTTCAATATATAAACTTTACAATATATTAATTTAATTGTACGCAAGACCTGCAACACCTTCACGGAATCTTAGGATATTGAAATTACGAGCAAATACAAATACGGTGCAAGTTTCCTTAGCAAGAGCATCCTGGAGATCTAAAATTAGCTCAACATGATCAAGTCTGCTCATATTGCATGTGCCTGATGGCGAGGTTGACGATTCCGCATCGAGGGCAAATGAGAATACATAGATGAATGCATCAGGAATGTTGGAGTGGTGCTGGTATGGCTGGACACCACGGAAATAGATTGCGGGTTTGACACCCCATCTTGACTGGGAGTTGAGGAGTAGCTGAGCTGATTTGAGAGGATCTCTGCCATCAACACCCGATAGATTTCCAAGATTGTTGCATCTTTCCTGGCACTGACGTCTAATACCCCAGATTAGCTCAATACATGGGTGATTGAACGACAAATTGAGGCGGACCTGCGAGGAGTTAGTGACCTGGTAGAAGGACTGATTTTGGACAACTAATTGTTCGAAATGATTCGAGGCGAATCTATCTCTCTCAATATTGTCTAAAAACACATATGTGATTTCCAAACTAGCCTTCAAATCCGAGTTTGTCATGCAGCAAGCCGAGTCAGCCTTCTTGACGGCAACGTTGGATGACGAAACAACGATGAGTTTTTCGAGTCTTTCGAAGTCAACCCATAGTTGGACACCGTGGTAAGCCAATGACGCTAACGAAAGCGCTGATCCACTTGCCAAAGTGAACCAAAATGGCAATGGGACGTATAATTGACGATCCTCACGTGAATCGCAGATTAGCTGCGATCTGGTGTATCTGCGTCCACAGAGTTCAGTTAATCTGCGGCCAGATTTGCCCGATAGTTCTTCCCAGCAATACATGAAATCTCCGAGAATAGTGTCGACAGTTTGTCCACCAATTACAAGTCTTGCCTGTTTGACCAAGAAATGTCCGACATCATTAGTGTAATGACACCAAACATTACCCATTTCTGGGCACAAAGCATCAGGGCAATCATCTGCTTCTTGGCAGCAATCAAGGGAAGCGCCTGCACCATAGTTTTCTTTGGCCCACTGGTCCTTGGCACGTCTAATCATATCGGCCTTAGTGGTAGAATCAGCATCATCGAAAGTATCATCAAGATAATCAACAATTGCAGCCTCATCCTGTTTGGCACATGGAGCGCATGACTGATCCATGAAAACAGGGAACTGATTACCGGGAACGATTCCTGGGCATGAGTCGGTGGTGGTATCACATGCGACTAAACCAGGAAGTTGAACATTCAAATATAACTGATGAATTAAATCTCCGACTCTGTTAATAGTAGCTTGTGATTCGCCACCAAAAGCGACAGTTGTGTTAAAAGGCTGTGTAACCGATTCACATGCAAAGCGAGTATGTCTTGTATACTTGACTTTCCAGTGAGTATGAGTCGCATTGTCCGACAAGTAAGCATCGAGAGCTCCAGTAGCAACTAATTGTGAAATTGTTCCCTGAGGCATTTTTTGATTTTTGTTTATTATATGAAAAGAAAAAAATATTCGTATTATCACACATCAAACGAATGCGTTTAATTTTTGAATCAGAATTTTTTACGCTATAATAAATAAACTAAAATATAAATGGATTCGATAGATACCAAGACGACCGACACGATAGATACACCAAAACTAGAATTAAGCAAAGTTAACACTAGTAATATGGAAAAACAAAGTTTATCAGAATCTAAGCTAGATATTGTATCATCAATAATTAATAAAAAACCAGCAAAAAAGAAGGCTCCCAAAAAGCAAAAGATTGAAGAAGATGATGAAGATGACTATGATGAAATGGAAGAAAGAAGTGAAGACGAGAGTGACGCTGGATCACTAGATGAATTCATAGTAAATGAAGAAAAAGAAGAAGATGAAGAAAGTGATGGAAGTGAAGATGATGATAAGGAACTAACAAATGAAGAAAAAAATAAAAAAGATTTAGAAGATATTTCGGAAAGTAACATAGTTACTGGAAAGAGAGTTAGAAAACCAGTACAACGTTTCGAAGATACTGTTTTCAATTCCGAAGAATACAAAAAAATGCTTCTATGTGACATACCAGATGAAGAGTTAGATGCTGTTTTTTCCGAATCTGAAGAAGAAGAAGTGTCTGACGAAGAAGATGCAGAATATGATCAAAATTCTGAAGAAGATGATAATGATTCCGATGAAGAATCCGAAGAATCCGATGAAGAATACGATGAAGAATCCGATGAAGAATCCGAAGATAAAAACCCTAAAAAAAAAAAGAAAACTGAAGATTAACAATATATAACATTATTTAGCTTTTTTTTTATTTTTAAAGTTCATCCTTGTCTAAACTGTGACAAATACCACATGACAAAGGACAATTTTTAGTAACAATTTGTTTATTTTCACCGGTACATTCCCCTTGTTGGCTCCAATCACTGCAAGAAGTTAATTTATCAATGCATGATGAAGAGCAAACACCGCAAGTTTTAGGACATTCTTTTAAAACAACAGTAGGATTGTTTTGGCATTCGTAAGAAGTCCAGCGTTTGCATAAAGTTATATTAGTGTCTTTACAAACTGTAAAATCATCACATAAACCACAACTTTGTGGGCAAGTTTTTAACATAAATCCTGAGTTTTCGTTACATTGTCCTTCTGCCGCCCACATGGGACAAGATCTATCAGTGTCCATGCATGTTTCCGTACATAGTCCACACGATTTTGGACATTTAAAGTTCATAAATTCTGGGTTACTTTTGCATTGATTACTTAAAGCCCATTCTGAACACTCATGATCTTTGTCGTAACATTCAGTTGCACATATGCCACAACTTGTTGGACATTTTTTTAACATAAAATCAGTGTTCACTTCACATTCTCCATTTTGAGCCCAGTCATGACAACTTGGATCAGTATCTTTACACAAATGATCACAAACACCGCAAGAATGTGGGCATGTTTTCTTCAAATGAACAGCGTTTGTGGAATTGCATTCACCAGCTTTTGCCCAATTCGCACATGATATATCTCTGTCTGTACAATAACCGAGAGAATAAACTTTGGTAACAAAAGTAATCGAAATAGTTAAGAGTGTAACAAACTTTAACATTTTTTTATTATAAAATAAAATATTTGGTCTCTCCAAACGTATTCTTTGAAATTATAAAAATACTCAACCTATTTCATCTACAAGTTTTTTTACAAGTTTCTCTTGTAATTCTTGAATCGAAAGCTCCACGACTCTTTTTTCGGATTCAAAAGAAACTAATATTCTCTCGTATAGTTTTGTGTGCAATTTCCCCAGTTCGCTAATCTCTGAATTAGAATTTTTACTTCTTCTAACAGCATCTTCAACAAATTGTTCGTTTAGTTCTTTTTTTCTTCTGTCTATGCTGTCTATATTTTTTTGTAGTCTCATAATTTTAGTGTCAAAATCTACCGAATCTTTTGTTACATCCCTTACAAATGCATTTTTTAAAATTCTATCTAAATCTGGTATAAATTTAGAAACTGGTTTTTCTGATTCTTTCCTCGCCCCTTCTTTTTGTTTCCTTTCTTTTTTACTTTTACTTTCTTTACTACTTGTTTGTTTTGTTACCTGTTCAATACTCGAAACATCTTCCTCGTGTATATATTGTTCCAACTGTTTTTGCAATTCTGTACTAGAAAATAACTTTCTTACATTGAAATAAATACTTTTTAGCCTTCCCCACAATCCTATAGAAAACTTTTTTATAATGTCTTCTTTGAAAAAATGAGATTCAATATACTGTTCAGATTTTTCCAACAAATCCAAATATTTTTTTAATAGTTTAGAACTTGATTCGACATTTCTCGATACTATTTGAACACCCGCTTTAAACTTAGAAAATTCGTCATTGTATTCTTGGCGTGTTTTTTCCAATGTTTTTAATTCTTTATCAATAACTTTCAACGATTGTTCCTGTAGTTCTATTTTTGATTCCAAAGATGTCAACCGCTCAGAAACTTTTTCATTTTTCTTTAAAACAGATTTTAAAGAGTTGAGGACAACCAGTTGTTTTTCTTGTTTTTTTTTGTCTTCTTTTTTTTCATAAATTCTAGTTTCTAAAAGTTCAACTTTTTCTTGAAAACTTTGAGACTTTTCCAACATATCGTCATAGTTTTTTTTGTCATTTATAGCATTTTCTATTTTAGAAACATCACCTTCTCTATACTTTTGACAAAATGAAATAACAGGTTCACATACTTTATTGAATTCTGCTAAAAATGGAATAAAAACTTCTTCTACCCATAAAACTGTTTCATCATCCAACAAATTATAATTTATCGATGCTCTTATATCAAACACTATATTTTGAGTGAGCAAAAAAGTTGGATTGTTGAGAATCGTTTTCGCCACGTATACTTTATCTTTTGAATCCTTTTTATCGTACATTTTTATACTACTTTATTTTAATTATCATGACTTGAAAACTCTGAAACACGAATACATAAAGTGAATCAAACTAAGTCAGGATCAAAACACACCTACACACATTTTCGATTACAATGTGTTCTACCGATTGCACGATGCTGACCTGCTACGACCCCGATCTTCCAATTCACTTGAAAGATACTGTTCAACTTATCAAAAATTCTAATATTCACAACAAATGCAATATTTGCAATGAAGAAATGGAAAATTGTCTTTTAGTATGCGAAAATGGATGTATTTGTTGCAAGGACTGTGAACCGGACTATTTCACAAAGGGGTCAAGGCGTTCCAAAATATGCAAACAATGCAACGGAAAAGCACTTGACTTTCCTATAAATAACCCAATTACAAATTTACTTATCAAAAATATGAAATCGATTGAAGTCGAAATGTCCCATGGTCTCACACAAATTAAAAATCATGGTTATGTAACAGAAGGGATGGCAAATGGAGAAATTGCGCCCGATTGGGTTCCAATTTCAAGAATTCAAGCTATGAAAGAAGTTATGGGACAATTGAATACAAATACTACAAATAATCCACCACATGTCTCTGAAACTATTCCAAATGAGGACACTGAAACAAATTCCAAAAAAATGGACAAGAGAAAACGTTCTGCTCATACTGAAGAAGAATGGAAAGAAATTCAAGAAAAGCGTTTGACTATGTTTCGTGAAAAACAGAAGACAAAAAAACAAAAAATTGAAGATTATGACAACTTGTTTATTACTGTTCAAAAACAAAAGTTGGAAATCGAAGAAAAAGATGCAAAAATCAAGTACCTGGAAGAAGTTTTGCAGAACAAATCAATGGTCGATGTTGAGTTTCAAGTTTGAGTTTTCAAGTTGTATAGTTTTTCAAGTTGTATAGTTTGTTTGTTTTTTTAATAAAACTAATAGTAAATGAAGTATGAAATTTTAGTAATTTTGATAATATTTATAATACTATATAATTTAAAAAGTAAAAAAGAACCTTTTGTAAAACCCCGAAATGGTAAAAAACTATTGCTTGTCGATGATAATGGAAATATAGAAACAATGTCTATGAACGAATTATACAATGCAATGGAAGATTTAAAAAAGGAAGTTTTTGCACATATAGAAAAACGAAAAAATGAATCGATAAATCATTCTAATGGTGTTAAAAAATGGGTAAAACAACATTATGAAACAAAAGGATGTATCAGAAATCATGGACGTGTGCATTTACTCGGTCAGGGTAATCCATGTCGAGGTTTAAGACAACGTGGTAATGATCTTCATTCTAAGCAGGTGGAAACAGAACACGCAGGCACCGGAAAACGTTGTAGAAACGATAAGGCATGGTGGCGAATTATTCAAAGATAAACTAAAAATTAGAAGTGAACCAAAAAAAAATTTAAAAAATGGATCCGTGGATCAAACAGAGAGAGAGAGTGAAACAGAGATCCAAAAGTCAGTGAGTCTCAGAGTCTCACAACGCCGAACGATGCCTGCCTACTACTGTTATGGCTGCGGCGTACATATTTTTTTGCCATCGGAATCCGATATTCAAGAAGATGAGGAAGATTACTATAATTATGAATGCTGTGATACTCCATCCTGGGTTGACTATGAAGTAAAAAAACGAGCTCGAAAAAATTTGAAATTGTTCAAGTACAAAATGTGGACTTTTTCTGTTTTATTGAAAGAATACAAACTTGCAAAAGAAAGAGTCAAGTACGCACCTGGAGGAACTGGTTTTTTTGAAGCATTCGAAGAATTCGAAACTCTAAAAAATGGAAAAAAAAGAAGTAAAGTCGAAGAGTCTCAGAGTTCAAAAGTCCAAAAAGTCTGTTTCTAGTCAGAGTTGTAGAACGTGGTTAATATAGAAAACAAACTGTTGGATGCATCTTGATAACGTTTATTCATAATCATTAGTAATTGTTCGTGTTTATATTGTCCAAAATAGTACAATCTTAAAGTCGACAAAAACATTTGATCATGATTGTTATCGATGTCTCCGAAAATAACATCATGTCTACGTAATGGCTCATTAAGAGATACTAATTGTTCTTCATTGATGTTAGATATTAGATAACTACGCATATCCATTAATGCATGATACGTTACAAAATAATCATCATTTCGTAAAATGCTTGTTTTTTCATAATACTGTTTAATATTTTCAAGTTTTTCAGAAATGTTCGTTTTCAAAAGTTCAAAAAGAGTTTTTTCGTCATGAGATTCATCGATTCGAGCCTGCATACCGGGAGTCAGCATGATAGGAGAAGCAATTTCAGTCATTTTTTTAACTTCACCAGTATTCATTTCTTCCAAGTCTTTTATCATTCTTCTAGTATCTGGACTACTGGGTTCTGTGTGTTGATTTCCTGAATCCGATGGCACAGGTTCTGAATTTGAACTAGAATTTCCGCTTGCACGATATATTAAATTCAACGCGAGTTCAGATGTCCACATTTTATATATATAGTGTAAATTTTTTATTGTATATGTCAGAATTTTAAATACAAATATTCCACTAAAATGTAAAATGATCTGGAGGTTTACCATTTAAAATAAGAGCACCGAACCGTTTAAAAAAATTTAAACTAAAGAAATTATAAAAAATGTAAGAATCTTAATTACCAGCTGCCATTCAAGTTTCATAATTATTAATAGTAAATATATTTAAAATATGAGTAAAATAAATATTGCACAAAAAAAATTATCACCAATGGAATCTACTCATTTTACTATATCCTACTCAAAACCATCTATAAAAATAGAAAACACAGAAAACATAAAAAATATGGAACTGTCAAAAGAAGTACTAATAAAAAAAATTTATCCATCATTATGTAGAAAAGATTCAACAACGTTTCCACTACAAGTTTTTGAAAAAAAAATATGTAATTAGTGTATATATTTTTTTTATATTACTTTTAAATGCAAAAGCTTGCATGTTTTATTTTTATAGTGGCGGTAATAAGTAAAATTTTGCAAAATATTTTCTTTCGTTCAGGATTTATAAATTATGAAGAATCTAATATTATACACGAAAGAATCCTTGTGATTTCGGTACATAATTACAAGGATGAATGGGAAAACAAAGTACGTCAAATTTTAAACACTTCAGTTTATAAAGAAAATATTACTGTATGTGTTGTTATACTATGTGATAAAAAAAGTAAACCAGTTTCGGTACCCATTGATCTCCAACATAGAGCTTTTGTTACTTATATTTCTAATAAAACCAAAAATTTCATATCTAAATCTATAGAAAAAGTTTATAATAATGAAGATTATATTTGTATTTTTAGAAAATGTACACCTTATACGAATTGGGATGTAAATTGTTTAGAATTCGTTAAAAACAAAGTAATTTTGACAGCATCTCCGTCATTGGATGAAAATCCAACATTTCCTGCAATAAAAAATAATAGAGGAGTTTTAGAAAATGGAGGTTTAAAAAAGTTTCACTCTATGAAAACCAAAATAACACCATGTACTTGCATATGTCACAACTTTATATTTTCAAACAGTAAAAATATATTCGATGTTGACTTTTCAAACTCTATAATAGAAGAAAGTATTAACTCATCAAAAAAAATAATGACGCCATGTTTTCCCATAGTAAAGGGAAAGTATATACCTCCAGAAAACTTTTATGATACAAAAAAACAATATTATAAAAATATGTCAATTGGACTTTCTAGATATCCTCTAGACAATGAGTGTATTATTAAATATGGAAGTGTAGAATCTGCCAATTTACAAATAGAATTCAGTAAATAAGTTTTAAAAAGTGACTACTTGTTTTAGGAAAATGTATATTGTATATTTTTATTTTTTTAATATATAAAAATGAGTAATAATACAATTATAAATGTTGAAGAAACAGAAAATCTTCAGTATTATTTACTATTACCTCAAATTTCAATCGTTTTTATTTCGTGGATACAACTTATTTTTTCTCTTAATCGTTTCCGAGGATTTTTAAAGTTTACTTCTCCAGAATTATCTGCGTTTTATCTTTTTATAATTTCAGGTGCGTGCAAATGGGTGGCCGCTTTGTCAATAAGAACAAATAGTTTTGGATTTCAATTATCTAGCTCATTAGTAGGTACCGCGTTATACGGTGCTGCATTTGTTATACTATACAACAACGAATTCGGTTTACCAACAAGACAGCAAAATATAGGTTTGGTATTAAGCTTAATAACATCTAGCTTATGGGAAATAAATCATAGAATGGTGTGGGAAATGAAAAATTGATTTTTTTACTATTTCACAACTTCAACATAGGAGGGAGGATCTTCATCGTAAACTTCTTTTTCATCATCACTTGTTTCTTTTACATTTTCTTCTATAAATGAAACCTCTTTTTCATCATTGTTTTCATTTTTTTTATTTTTTTTTAAAATTAATAATACAATAAAAATAAATGTTATAAACCCGATAATAAATAAAAAATAAAAGTGCATCACTTTAAACTTTTACTTTTTGTAATACATTCTTAAAAATTTTTTTGGGGTAAAAATTACTTAGATTACTTCATGTGTATTTTTCCATATTGTTTCTTCATCACAGTCTTTGACAACAAATGAATAAACCATTACTTTTTCTGTTTGACCATGACGAACACATCTTGCAATTGCTTGTTCTTCCAACAACTTTACATTTCGTACATCACCTACAATCGCATGAGAAAAAATTACATGTCGTGCATGAGGTAAGTGCAATCCAGCAAATGAGTCTTCTAAGCATAATAGCAACACACCTCCTAGTTTAAACTCTTGTAATGTACAGGATCTTTGAGTCACATTACCTTCCAAATTCAAAACTTTTATATTCATTCCTCTCAAAAAAGATTTCATACCTCTTACCATACTCTTCCATTGTACAAATAGTATAATGGGATCTTCAATAGATTCTATAAGTTTGACGATTTCGAGCATCTTTGTTCCCATTTCTCCGAGTGTTACGCCTTTTATTTGTGTATCATCAAACTCTTGTCTACATTCAGGACATTTTTTATTTATTTTGTGACACTTTCGTATGCACTGGGAACAAAACAAATGACCACACGGTATTATCACCGAACATTTTTTAGTCTGACAAATAGGGCAACATTGACTTCTTGATTGAAGTGCATTCAGTCTATCTGTGAAAAAATCGATAGATCGTCTCGCTCGTTCCAACTTTGAAGACTCTATGTCTCTGGATTCTCTTATTTTAGTCAATTCTCTTGCATGTCGTTCCGCAGAATTTTCTGCAACTTTTAACTGAGATGTCGTTAATTCTAAATTTTCACATTCTTTCTCCGAAAGCTTTGTTATTTGTTCCTCTAGCTCCCGAGATGCTTTTTCTAATATACTTATACTCTTGTCATATTCTTCCAGATTAGCTTCCATTCTTTTAATATATTTTAATTTTTGTTCCTTCAATTCCTTTTCGATTGTCTCACCATTACATGATCGTACATCATCGGATACGTCTACAAAACTACACAACTTAATTATTTCAGTTGTTGATAAATAATCTTCATGTGATTGAAGATAAATTCTTTCTTTTGCTGTTAAACTTACAAGATTAAGGTTTGTTTGCGGCCAATCAAAACCCGAATCTCGTTTGTATACACACTTTTCTATAAGACTTTTGAGCATGTTAGGATGATGTGCTTTTTCACGCTGCAATACTATATAAAGTTGTTGTGCGTTTTCAGTCACCAAATCCGGAGTTGCTGTTATACCCCATAAAAACTTTGTATTGAATTGTTTAGTTTGTCTCAACTCTCTTGGGTTTGAAAAAACAGTGTGGATTTCATCTAAAATAACTCTTTCCCAAAAAACCGCTTCTAGTATAGGTTGTGTATTATTATTTAATCTTGACCAAGCAGAGAATGCGCTTTTTCCTCTGGAATCTTTACCTGATATGTTAGCTTTCAAAAGTGCACCATCTATTACATCAGAATAAGGTTTTGATGTTCTTAGAAAATGAAGTGTCGTTAAAACTATATCCGCTTCTAACAAGTCACTCATTGTTGTATTTTTTATATCTTTACTTTGGTAAAACTTTACAATTTTTTTGTCTTTCATAATGCAAAACTTTTCTATTTCTGACAACCATTGTGTTACAAGATTTACTGGAACAATAATTAGATTTCCTTTTGATGTATATTTGTTTATACTCACTTCTGTGTTTATGGATGTTGTATTGTTCATTATATGATAAAGAATTGTTGCAGTTTTTCCAGCACCAGTCCCATTTGCAAGAATTCCACCTCTGGTGTTCGCTTCTCTAACACTTGGATCCATTGTTAAACATTCGTTTTCCGTATCTACAAACCAACCTGTTTCCGACATTTTTATGTTACCGTCGTACAATAAACTAGAAGAGGAATTTTCTATTGTTTTCATCCATCTTATAGATTCTATTTGGTGATCAAACAAAGGATACATTTTATTCCAACTATTACATTCAGATATATTTTTCAACTCTTTATAGTATTCTTTGTCAAACACAGGTACTCTAGCTTCTCTCCATATATCCATAATCAAACCTATCACATGGATTTCACCAGAAATTGTTCCAAAATTTTCGATTTCATCTTTGAACTTGTCGTTGTCAATGACGAGACTCAAGTAAACTATTTCATTTTCACACGCAAAACATTCAATTTTGAAAGATTTGCATTCTTGTATACATTCTACTAGATGTGGTGTGCGACTTTGCCATGGAAATGATAGCTTATATCTTTCTTTTGATTCTTTTGTTTCCATATAGGCGATTGGCATACCAATATCTACTTCACATATTGTCCCATGTACAAGGTTTTCATTATTTACAGGCTTCTGGGAAAAATAAAATATTGTATCCATGTTATATAATTAAAATATTTTATTTAATATTATTTTACAAATAATACTATTTAAATTTTAATATTTGACGGTATTTTTACCGTGACTCTATAGAAGTTCAATAAACTTTATTACTTAAAAAAATAGTGACTTTAATAAAAAAATATTAAAATGGGAAAAGGATTACAAATTATAATACTTTTAATAGTTGTGATTATTGGAATATTGTATCCTTTATTTGTCGATAGTGTTAAAAATACTGGAAACAAAACAGAAGACAGTTTTGTTGAAGGTACATACGACTTTTTTGCAGTAACTTTTAGATCTTTCCTAGGTATTCCTATATTTATTATAGGATTGATAGTTATACTTTCAATTCCAAGTGAAGAAATCAAGCAACCTATGAAAACTCTACCACCGTATCAACCAATCCCTCCACCTAAATCTCAATATTATTAGTTGTTAGTTTTTTACATTTACAAAAACACACTATCTCCACGGGGTTATACTAGTTATGAACACAATAGATCCTTTTTTTTGCCTGGCTTCCGTTAATGCATCTATACGTGTTTTTTTAAAAGGTCGATTCTTCAACATTATTTCCAATTTTTTTTTTTCAAGTAGTAGTTTTTTATTATAATTTAGAAGATAGTACCTTCCATAATGTTCAACAAGAGCAAATTGTACCATTTCAAAAGTTTTACATTTGGTAAAAAATTGATTTTATATTTAATACTTTTAAATACTATTCAAATAATTGTTTCATTGGAAACGTTGGGACCTGATACTTACCCTTGTGGATTGTTACACGAGTCGTACTATCAAACATTTTGTAAAGTTCTTGGAAAACAGTAGAATAGTTTTGAGAATTTATAGAAAAATCTAAAAACAGTTTAGATACTTCGTACCGAACTTCACAACGACCACCTGTTTTCTTCAACAATAGTTTCAACTTTTCACAAATGTCATAAAGTCGAGCACTGTTCATTGGAACTATCAAAAACACTTCTACATTTGTAAACAAGTATGCAAATACACCTGTAAAGTAAGGAGGATCAAAACCAGCGGAATGGTTTGCATATCGAAGTGAAAGCTTTCTGTTCCATATGTATTTGGGAATCCAACATGTCAGAAAATGAGGCATTACTTTGGTCGCAAATATTCCGGGAGGGAACAAGTATCCTAAATAATTTGTATAAGCATTTTTGTTATCAGACCATGTCAAACATAAAGACTCGGAACTATTTATAAATATCACTCGTAAATATGTATTTTTACTAAAGAATCGTCGTGCATCTTCTTCAGAATTTATAACAAACGCTTGCTGAAAACAAGTCACATTTTCTACAGGTTTAATTTCAGCTTCCAGTACAATGTATCTTCGTTGTTCCTCTATAGTTTTAGAATCGTTGAATATTTCCTCTTTTTTGTTTACAGTTATAACCTTACACTCGTGAGTATCATAAACAATGACTCTTCCAATAGTTGGTTTCCAAAGCTCGCCACCGCCTCCGTGAGCGTTTGTAAATATCCACCCACCCAGTGTCGCACCCATAATTGATGGATGACTTGTCACTGTTTTGTTTTCTTTTGCCAATGCTGCTTGTAATGTACCGATTGTTGTTCCCGCTCCCCAGTATCCGTTTTCATACTTTCCGCTTAATTTTCTCATAAAAAACTGTTTTTTTGTAAATATAGTCTTGTTCAAGAAAGAAGACCATCCACCACCAACTGGAAGTGTATCTTTTTCACACTCACGAATCACATATGTACCGTCTTCTCTTCTATAAATGTACTCCGTGATTGCAGGGTACCCCCAAATTTCACCCGCTAAGCCATATATTATGTAAAAACCAAGTAATATGTAAGAATACAAGATCAAAGCTTGGTCATCATACTTTATAGATCCCCATGTTACCTGTACTGAAAATGCAATCAAAACAATTCTTCCAATACTCTTGTGCCATTGTTTCAAAGGTTTGAATCTAGAAAGAAGCATGAGGGGAATCGCGCCGTACAATAAAGTATACCCTAAAAGTTTATGATTTCTTCTAAGATTTGTTCCATCATCCACCATTTTTGTCATTGGAACAACAGAAACGTAAAGTATGACAATTCCTATCAACTGAAGACATGCATGTAAAATTTTGCGAAACATGTGTGTTAAAAATGTTGCACGGCCTGTTAAGAATACACTAATTGGAAATATAATTCCAACTACAGACATCATACCATATGCATGAAGTTTGTGATCATCAGTTCTATATGGTTTTGTTAACACAGGTTCTATGTCTGGTGGAAAATTGGGAAATGGAGGTGGATTCGGTCCAACCAGGTCAAGTTTGACCAATGGACTCGTAAAAGCACTGACTGTTAATCCGAATGGTAGAAACCATGATGAAACTTCACTTTTTGTAAACATACTACTTGCCGAGTCTGAGAGACTCTGAGTCTCAAAATACATTTTGACATCCACAGTGTTTGACGATAGTTTACGCCTCACCGAAGATGAGTAAGAGACTGAAATCGAAGATGCATTCTTGAACTGTCCTTCTAATACTGTTTTTACATTTTGTAAATCAGGTTCCGATTCAAATGTGATTGAAACACTAAGGATGGAACGCCATGCTTGATTTGGCGGTGCTGGTGTCAAGATCGGTGGTGGAGATGACGGTAACGGTGGTAAATCTGGAGTTCCAAGTGGTACTTTGGGTGGTGGTGGAGGTGGTGGAGGTGGTGGAGGAGATGCCAAAGGTGGTGGATTAGGTACAATAAATCTAGTCACACCACCATTAGTACTAATATGGTTGTCTGCTTCAAACATACATACTTTTGTTATTGACGCCATTTGACCGGTAAGATCAGTACCACTGTTAACGAATTTCGAGGAAGAAGTACATATCTTACAAGTCTTAGAACAATATATTGTGTTGTCACTGGGCCAGTCAGCTGTAAAAGAATCAGGATTCGGACTATAACCTACATTCATTACCTGTCTTCTATTCTCGAAATGGGTAAATTCAGGCCCCGTATATGTTCTTGCTTTTCCTTCACAAATATTGTTATAAAGTTCATCACAAGTCAAGTGTCTTGGAAAAGACAAGACCAGTGCACTTAGGCAAAACATAATTTATTTATACAAAACATTATAATATATAATATTTTTAATCAGATTTCGTAAAAAGTCACAACAGATGAATCAAACACTTTTCTGCTTTCATACCCATGATGTCTGTTCCCCCTCCTAGTCCAATGTACACGACAATGCCTTCCTCATTCTCGGATACGGCCACTAGTACACCTGAACAAATGTATTACAAGATTTCTTTAAACGTTCCAATCGGTACACGTGTTGTCTATGAAAAGTGGTGCAGTCCAGAGTTTTTCAATGAAGTTCTCAAAGGTTCCTACCCAAGGCTCAAGGGAATCACTGTTGAAAACGTAATTAGCCCAAGGTTTTCACACGTTTTCGAACGACTGGAAGAACTTTATGCAGACAAGTTGTGGGAAGCTCTAAAAAAGCGTGGAAAGGCCGGGACACTTCATTTCAATTTTAACCGTGACGATTTTTCACGTACAGGTATCGGACCTCCACGCATGGTATGTAGCATGTTCCTAAACGAACTCACAAAAGACGGAACCAATACATTTTGCAAGCGTTCCAATGGTAAGTTTCATGGAATGCACTTTGATGTATGGGGAAACGGTGCGTTTACGACTCACTTTACGTGGTAATTACGTGCTAACGATGAATAAAGTCATCTTGAATCCCTTCTTATAAATTTTATCAAAGAAATTGTTAAACAAGGACAGCTTAAACATACATAACAGTCGAAAACACATTTATTGGTTTTGTCGACTATCCTATTTAAAAAAGTAGGTTTTATAGTATTTTCTAAACTCATTTTTATAATAATTTTAAAAAATAAATTTATTTTTACATTCGTTTTCCAAATTTTCTAAAACTTGTTTTATATGGTACACAGTCTCCCAATTCTTTGGAGAATCATAGCAATATGTGTGTATGTCTGACATTGCCGTTTCACACAGTCCTTTACAATTTTTTTCCAAGGACAGTAACTTTATATGATTTGTAATATGACGACCGGGACAAGACGCTAGTAAAAATAAAGTAAAAATCATTCTCTTAAATAGTTTTAACACTAACTTATATTTTATATTTTTTTAAAAAACATACAAATCGAGCCATTGTTTTAAATATTCGTGTTTGTCATGCACGTTATATCTATTGCTTTTGCGAATGTTTTCTCCACCCCACATGGGTTGCAAGTTTGTATAGTGAAAACATGCCATTTTCTCAATCGGGTTTGTTAAATCAAAAGAAGAAGTTGGAATCCTGTGATCAATGTGCCATATTCCTTGATTTTTCCACGTCATGTATTCGTCAAACTGTTTTTCTAAATGACACTGGAGTTGTAAAATAGAACAACCAACATATTTACTAGCACTCATAGTTCTTGTCTGTAAACATTCACGAATTCTACGGGATATGTTATACTTCAGCTTGTACTGTGGGTTTTCTGCTCTCTGTTTTTTACACCATCCTCTTACATAATTATTATGATACAATTTGTACTCTTCACTGTTCTTTCGTTTTTGCCAATCTCTTTTATCAATTTCTTTTCCGTGCTTTTCACGATATTTTCTCATATATTCTTGAACATGTTCCTTGTTTTCTTCCTTCCATTTTTTATGACAATCTTTGCAAGTAGGTCGTAAACCGTCCCATGTTTTTGAACTTTTTCCAAATCTACTATTCTCGCCGGTACATGTTTTATATTGCTGGCATTTACCACACCATCTCTGTTCTACACCATCTTCAAATCTATGTTCTATACGTGCTACCATTGTTATTCTATCTCTTTTATATATGATTACAGCAATCTCCGAAATCTGATCACTCAAATGCAAAAAAAAAATTAAAACGGTCCATCTTTAAACATTTTATATTTTAAGCGGTCTATCTTTTAAAAACGTGGTTCTTAGCTCAACACTGTACACCTCGTCCCACCTCTTAAACGTAGAACAAGGTGGATTGTCGATTCCTTTTGAATATTGTAGTCAGAAAGCGTTCTATCGTCTTCTAGTTGCTTTCCCGCAAAGATGAGACGTTGTTGGTCAGGCGGGATCCCTTCTTTGTCTTGAATTTTGGCTTTGACGTTATCAATGGAATCAGAAGGTTCAACTTCTAATGTAATTGTTTTACCAGTCAATGTTTTTACAAATATCTGCATGTTTATATTAACAAGTATTATATTTTTTAAGCTTATTTTTTTAAATGAAATTTTATTCAAATAAAAATCTGAAATTAATATGACTAAAAATAAAAAAAATAGTTATTATATTATTAATTTAGGTAT
>MDTC01224308.1_pt1 | contig 21978 bp, 11 predicted proteins | sample 811181 | NCBI WGS metagenome assembly MDTC01 (sample SAMN05326644, study PRJNA326480) | marine metagenome | isolation source: seawater | place: Pacific Ocean: North | collected 2011 | reverse complement strand
GATCAATCCTAATAAATCTACCAGATGTATCCATCCTTATCCCCATATTTTCAACTCCCCATCCTTTTGAGTTTGGACTTCTGCCAACTGTAACTAAGATTTTATCAACCGTAATTTTTTGTTCTTCAGAATCTTTTTCAAATGTAAGTTCTACTTTTCTTGATGCACCTTTTCCTTTAATTTTAGCCCCTCTTGCAAGAGCATTAGTATGAACTATAACTTTATTCTTCTTTAACCATAATTCGAGTGGTCTTCTGATTTCTTTATCCATTATTCCCAGGATACTATCCATGCCCTCAACTACAGTGACTTCTGAACCTAATTTCTTTAGTGCACATCCTAATTCTAGTCCGATATATCCTCCTCCTACAATAGCAACCTTCTTAGGTAGCTTTTCCAAACTTAATGCACCGGTAGAAGAAAGAACAAATTCTTCATCACATGGCATGAAAGGTAAATCAATATGCGAAGAACCTGTTGCGATAACAACATTCTCTGCCTCGATACTTATATCTCCATTTTCAGTTTTAACAGTACAGTTTTTCGAAGAAGAAAATGTAGCCCAGCCATGGATTAATTCTGCACCTGCATTCTTAACTAATGTTTCTACGCCTTTGGTTAATCTTTGAACAATTCCATCTTTCCATTCTACAATGCCTTCCATTTCAATCTCGGGATTAGCAGGTACTGTAATTCCCATATGCCCTTCTTCTCTAGAATGTTTACTCAATGCCTCATATCTTTCTGCCGCATGGATAATAGCTTTACTTGGAATACATCCAACATTCAGGCAAACTCCACCTGCTTTTTCTCCCTCAACAATTATTGTATCAAGGCCTAGTTGAGCTGATCTTATTGCTGCAACATATCCTCCGGGGCCCGCTCCGACGACTAAAACTTGACATTTACGATTTTTACTCATTATTTCACCTACATAAAAATTAGAGCCGGATGCTCTAACATTTTCTTCAATGATTGAATCAGGGCGGCTCCATTAGCACCATCAACAATTCGATGATCGAATGAACTTGATACATTCATTACCCTCCTAATAGTAATACTACCATCTTGAACTACAGGCATCTCTCTTGCTTTGTGTATTCCTATAATACTAACTTCTGGATGATTTATTATAGGTGTGGCGCCCAAACCTCCATCTCTACCTAGACTTGTAATCGTAAATGTAGATCCAGTCAAGTCATCTAGGCTTGCTGTTCCATTTCTAGCTGAACCAGAAACTCTCTGCATTTCAGCTGCAGATTGCCATATGTCCATTGCCTCAACATGTTTTACTACAGGAACAAATAATCCTCTATCTGTTTGTGTGGCAATTCCGAGATGTACTGCTGAGTGTTGAGTGACAATATTATTTTCTTCATCATAGTGTGCATTACATTCTTGATGTGTTGGCATTATTTTTGCTAAAGCCATCATTATAAATGGGAGATAGGTTAATTTTGGTTGCCCTTCGTCTTTGGTGGAGTTTAAAAATTTCCTTAATTTTTCTAATTCTGTGACATCTATTTCTTCAAAGTATGAGAAATGAGGTATAGAAAATTTCGATTTAACCATTTGTTCAGCAATTTTTCTTCTTAAACCCACGACCTTTATTTCGTTCGTTTCAGTTCTTTTTGTTGAATATGATTTTGGAGGAGCTCCAGTAACCGCTCCGCCCGCTGCGATGTATGCATCTAAGTCCGCATGTCTAATTCTTCCCGCTGGTCCAGACCCAGATACGAAAGTTAAATCCAGTTCGGCTTCCCTAGCTCTCCTTCTTACTGCAGGACTGGCTAAGATTCTAGCATTTGATTTCACTTTTGTAGTTTTAATTGGTTCTTGAATAGGGACTTTTACGGGAACTGATTTTTTCTTTGCAACCTCAACTACCTTTTCTTCAGGTTCTATAACTTCTTCAATTTCAGGTTCTATAACTTCTTCAATTTCAGGTTCTGGAACCTCAGCAGCATCAGTAGTTTCTTCGATAGAAGAGGAAGTATCTCCTCCTGAAAAAGTTATCAAAGCGGTACCTACAGCAACCATATCTCCCACTTCTCCACTTAATTCCTTCACTACTCCGCTGGTTGGAGAAGGTATGGTGACAGTTGCCTTGTCGGTCATTATATCTACAATTGGTTCATCTTCCGCTATTGTATCTCCTAACTTGACGTGCCATGAGACGATTTCTCCTTCTACTACTCCTTCTCCTATATCTGGTAACTTGAAAACATAATCTCCCATATTTATTCCTCCTGAGTTTTTTGTATTGCTTCAGCAATTCTAGAGGGACTTGGCATATAATCCCATTCTGTCGTGTGTGGGAATGGCGTATCCCATCCTGTGACTCTTTCTATTGGGCTTTCCAAGTGATAAAAGCATCTTTCTTGAATTGAAGCCACCATTTCGGCTCCAAATCCACTTGTTTTAGGTGCTTCATGGACAACAACACATCTGCCCGTTTTCTCAATTGATTTCACTACAGCATCTCTATCCCAAGGCACTAATGTTTGTAAATCTAATAAATCACAACTGATTCCAGAATTTCTTATTGCTTGTTCAGCTACATGTACCATTGCTCCCCAAGCGATTACTGTACAATTATCTCCTTCCATTGCTAATCTTGCCTCTCCTAATGGTATTTTGTAATAAGATTCTGGGACTTCAGCCTCCGGATGTTCTTTCCATGTTGGTACATCATGAGGGTCCCCATAAAATGGGCCTCTGTAGCATCTTTTAGGCTCAAAGAAAATTACAGGATCATTATCTTCAATAGCACTGATTAAAAGTCCTTTGGAATTAAATGGCGTTGAACAATATACAACTTTTAATCCTGGAGTATGTGTGAATTGAGCTTCTGGGGATTGTGAGTGATGATGCCCTCCTCTAATGCCCCCTCCTGCTGGAGTTCTAATTGTGACGGGACACCAGAATTCTCCTCCCGAACGATGTCTAACCTTTGCCATCTCGTTCACAATTTGATCATATGCAGGGAATATGTAATCTGCGAATTGTATTTCCACGACTGGCCTGAGCCCATTTATACCCATTCCGAAGGCAGTTGCAGCGATTCCTCCTTCAGATAGAGGTGAATCAAAAACACGATGTTTACCATGTTTTTCTTGTAAGCCATCAGAGGTCCTAAAAACTCCTCCAAAATAACCAACATCTTCTCCAAAGATTACAATATCAGAGTCTCTTGACAGCATATTGTCAAGAGCACTATTTACGGATTGAACCATATTCATATTAGGCATTATTCTTCCCTCCATCTTTTCATTTCATCCCATTGTTCTAGTAAGTGCCAAGGAGGGGTCTCATAGACTTCAGTAAAAATCGCGTCAGATGAAGGATATGGACCATTTGCTAAGTCTCCATATTTCACAGCTTCTTTGTATGCATCCATGACTTCTGAATCTATCCTATTTTCTAACTCTTCATGCATCTTTTCTGACCAATCATTCGTTTGAATTAAATGTAATTTTAGTCTCTCAATGGGATCTCCACCTGGCCAGAAATCGTTCGAATCTTTCGGCCTATATCTAGATGGATCATCACTACTGCTATGCGCTCCTGCCCTGTATGTCAATATCTCTATGTGTGTCGGCCCCAAATTCTTTGCAGCCCTTTCTCTAGCCCATTTAGTTACAGAGTATAATGCGAGAAAATCATTCCCATCAACCCTAATACTAGGAATTCCATAAGGTATACCTCTAATTGCGAAGTTCTGATTGTTACTAGCAAAATTAGAATGAGTTGAAATCGCCCATTGATTATTAACTACATTTAGAATCACAGGTGCTTTGAAAATACTTGCAAAATTAAGTGCATAATGGTAATCTCCTTCAGCGCTGGCCCCATCTCCAATCCAAGTAATCGTCACTTCATCTAGTTCCTTATACTTAGATGCTAATGCTACACCTACAGCTTGACTGAATTGTGTCCCTACAGGGCTTGAAACAGAAATAAATCTCCCTTCACGATATGTATAATGTACTGGCATTTGCCTTCCTTTGACATTATCTTCTTCATTTCCAATACAATGACATATCATGCTTACCATGTCCCTTCCTCTAACAAATTGTGCACCAGGTTGTCTGTAAGTAGGGAATAACCAATCTTGATTCTTTAGAGCCATGGTTTGAGCGATAGCAACAGCTTCTTCTCCAAAAGATCGCATGTAGAATGATAATTTCCCAGTGCGCTGCATCTTCATCATTCTTTCATCAAAAATTCTCATCCTTAGCATATGTTCTAATCCTAAAATTAATTCTTCGGAAGAAAGATTAGGATTCCATTCGCCCTTTGCTTCATTATCATCATTTAGAACCCTAACCAAACCTGTGGCGTGATTTTGCGCGTCATCAACTGAGCATTCAATATCTAATATATTCAAATCTTCAGGTTTCCAACTCCATTGTTCAAATTTTGGTTCATCCCCGGGGCGATGAGGTGCGTCAGGGACATGGATTGACTCGGTCTTCTTCTTCACCATATATCTAACACCATCTTCTCACTCATATTTGTTGGCTTTCACGAATCACAAATTCCTCATTAGATTTAGGTAACTTACAGCAGAGCCTGTAGATTCTCTAGTAACTACTGGTTCTGCTCCTTCTGCCTCTTCGTACAACAGCCCTGCTCTATATGAGGATCTAACTAGTGGTCCACTTGCCACCGCTTTGAACCCCAATTCTCTAGCAGTTTTATCCCAGTCTGCAAATTGTTTTGGTTCCGGAAACCTATCGATTGGGAGGTGTCTGTTACTTGGTTGAAGATATTGGCCTAATGTTATCATTTCAACTCCTACTTCTCTGAGTAATTCCATTGCCTCCACAATTTCATCATCACTTTCTCCCAAACCGACCATAATACTTGACTTGATTTTCAAATCCGGCCTCAATTTCTTAGCATGAGATAGTATCTTTAGAGACTGCTCGAATGAAGCTCTTGGGTCTCTAACAATTTTATCCAGTCTGGGTACACATTCTACATTATGTGCAAATACCTTAATTGGTAGGTTATTGAGTAAACTAGTAAGAGCATCCAGGTTACCTTCCAAATCTGAACATAATAATTCCAATCCTACATCTGGTGTTTTATTGTTAACTTCTAACAAACATTTTCTGTAATGTTCTGCTCCTCCATCTGGTAAATCATCTCTATTTACCACTGTGATAACTGCATATGTAATATCCATTCTTTCTATTGCTTCAGCCAACTCCTGTGGCTCCATAGGATTTAGCTCAGGAGGTTTCCTGATTGTTCCGACAGCACAAAATCTACAACCTCTAGTACAAACTTCTCCTGCAATCATGAAAGTTGCAGTTCCTCTAGCCCAACAGTCATGGACATTTGGACACCTTGCTTCTTCACAAACTGTGTGCAGCCCATGCTCATGTACATTCGCCTTCGTAGTGTTAAATTTAATCTGAGAATTCCCTGTAGGTAGGCTAGTTTTGAACCATTCAGGCAGGCGTTTTCTTTTTTCTTTCCTTCTTTCCAGAGAACTTTTACCATGATGGCTTAAAACTTCGTTAATCGAATGATTTTCATCATTAATAGTCGGAAGTCGCGTCGACATCGATACTTACGACTAGGGTCATGACGAAAACTATTCTGATAGTAAGTTGTAAAGTTAATCCTATACAAGAAGTCATATCTTACTTCTCTCTCGCGACACCATGGGCCAAGGCGTTGTGTTAGTGACGGGAGGTTCAAAGAGAATTGGCAGAGAGATTTGTCTTCGTCTTTCAGATTTAGGTTACAAGGTAATTATTCATTACAGAAGTTCATCTGAAGATGCCGAAGAAACAGCAAGTATGATAATTTCAAATGGTGGCTCTGCTACTATCTGTCAGGCAGACTTATCCGACTTGTCTAGTGCAAAAAAGTTGATTTCTCATGCCATAAAAGAATTTGGTTATATTAATGCAATAGTAAACAATGCATCCGTTTTTATTCACGATGATATTTCTACAATTGTGTCCGAATCATGGGATGAGCATATGCAAATAAACGCAAAAGTCCCTCTAATGTTGATTAAAGAAATGAATGATTCATTAAATGAAAATAGAAGAGGCAGTGTGGTCAATATTTTAGATCAAAAATTGTATAATCCTAATCCTGATCATTTATCATATACTGCATCAAAATACACTATGCTAGGACTAACTGATACTTTAGCAAGAGGTTTAGCACCTAAAGTTAGAGTGAATGCTGTTTCACCAGGTCATACATTAGCCAGTGATTCACAAACTAGTGAAGGTTTCCAACTTGCACAATCTAGCTCCCCCTTAGGTTATGGCCCAAGTCCTGAGGATATTGCTGAAGCAGTATGCTATTTGATGGATGCAAAGGCAGTAACAGGTCAGGTAATATATGTCGATTCAGGTGAAAGATTTCTTTCACGAACAAGAGATGTAGTCTTTGAGACTGAGTGATTCTATGACTTCCCATAAAGATGCGATTACTAACCTATTGTCTTCCTACAGTGGAGTAACGACACTTTTCTTAGAAGATATAGTTAGAGACGTAGATATCGGAGTTCATGATTTCGAGATAGGGATTCCTCAAAAAGTTAGATTTGATATATATGTAATGATGTCAGATATTCAAAATCCAAATAATGACGATTTAAGTGAAGTATTGAATTATGAGTATCTAATAGATTCTTTGAACGATGTCTTATCTTTAGGTCGCTTTTCTCTTCTTGAAACATTAGCAAATCGATTATTAGAAGAAGTATCCTCTCCATCCAGTGTGAAAGCAGCATCGGTGGTCATAACCAAGTTAGAAATCTTAGATGGGGATGGCAGATTGGGTTGTTCAATGACGAAAATCAAGTGATTTTAATACAAAATCAAGTTTATGGTGCAGGGGGTGGGATTCGAACCCACGAAGGCCTTGCCACCGGAGCTTAAGTCCGGCCCCTTTGACCACTCGGGTACCCCTGCGTGTCAACGGCGTACGAACTCAGTCTTGAATCGCGCGGCTCTAATATGTCCGAAAAATAGATGCATATGCGGAACTTATGATAAGAACTCTTTAACACCCTGTGAACAGCCGGGAAGCGTGAAAGTGACTAGGAACGCTCGGGGAGGTGTCAAAACCGTCCAAATTGCTCTTTTTCTGACATTACTAATGTTAACTCCTATGTATTCTTCTCAATTATCTAATTTAGAGTTGAAGGACAGTCCGGTTTTAAGTAATACAGAGGAAACAATTGAACTTTACACTCTTTATCTAGCATCTGCGGATTCCACAACTGATGGGGACGGCTTAATAACTACAAAAATTCCAGACTCTGGTGGTCAAGAAACAGCCAGTGCCTTGGATGAAACAATAGAATTTATTAGTCAGGAGTTATTATCCTCTATAGAAATATTCGGTCGCCCCAACCAAGGTTCAAGTTCAGGAACTTATTATTTACCTCTGGATCTTTTTTTGAAAGCGGTCGGGCCAAGTGGTTCATCAGTTGATTGGACAATCAATCTTAGAGCCGGAGGTTCTTCCATAGGGCAAGCCGAATGGAGTGCTGATGCATGCAATACTGGAATTGGTAATAGTTGTAATTTTGATCATGAAGAATTTGAAGTTGATCTTGGCTCAACAAGTTCTTTTATGATATTGGAAGATGAGACGATTGAGATAACAATTTCTGCCGAAATGTCAGGATGCGACAGTAGTGGCGGGCCATTCGGTTCCACCTGTACTGCAGAAGTTGCATGGAATGAAATCGACGGTGAAGCTAACCGCCACTCTGAGATTGAAGTAGAAACAAATGCAATATCTAATAGTGTAGTATACTTACAAAAAGATGGCGATGAACTTTCAGAAGGGCCTGTATTAGAATGGTATCCTAACGATATTATCGATCAGAGGTTAATGCAATTTACTTTCGATGTTAAAAGTGCATTTGGAAGATATGATATTGATAGTGTCAGATTATTACTCAGAGATTCTTTAGGTAATTATAGAATCGATAAAGAGATTAGTAATGATGACCCCGACATAGATGATACAAATGAAGGAATATTCGGGCATTATTCATGGACATATCCTGGAGGTGTGCCTGCTGGCGAATACACCGTAGAATTAGAGGTAACTGACATACAGGGTAACTTAGTTTTGATAGAACATCAGCCTGTTGAAATGCATCAATTTGGCGTTTCAATTAATCATGGTATGGATCGGCAAACAGAATATATTGCACCCGGTGAAATAACACCTATACCTCTCCAACTAGTTCATCGAGGAGATTCTACTAAATCCATGTCCGTTGAACTAGAAGTGATGACCAATTTAGGCAGTTCTTGGTTAATAGAATTTGATTCTGATTCAAGTATCTACTCTTTGGATGCAGGCGGAGATATCCTGAATCCTATTCTTACATTACAGGCTCCAAATGACCTCACTGGCACCCCTAGTAGTATAGATATACGTGCTGTAGCTGAGGCTGAAGTTGACGGAGTTCAAACCGTAGTCCATCAAGACACTTTGAATGTTATATTAGAGAAGATTGATGTTTTCCAACCTCCAGCAGTTTCTGTTTGGGATGAAGAACATGAGCTGCCTATTGCCAACTCAACTCGTCCTGACGATATCGATAATACGATACCAAGATATGTTGAATACGGAGAGTTTACACCATTTCTACTGGAAATATTCAACACAGGTTTCGATGCAGATATGTTCCGAATAGATGTCTTAAAGCGATCTAAATCAATAATTCAGGTTTATGATAATAACACAGGAGAAAGGATACTAGAAGATGTTGGTGATGGTACATTCCATTCCTCTTTCTTAGAGAGACACGCGACTCAAGTGTTGTTGCTAAATATCAAACCATCTAATGATCGTGCAGATGATGATTTAGGGACTATAGAAATTGAAGTTACTAGTTCGGGTAATTCATCACTTAGAAGTACTATAATATTCACTATCCAAAGAACATTTGGTATACGGGCCGAAGTATCACAAGATTGTGATGGTTCACCATTAGGCCAGATTGAAGTTTCACTTTGCTCCCCTGGTTCAGATAATGCAGTTGTTGATTTAAGGGCCAGAATTACTAGTAGCGCTAATTCTGGAGATACTGCTCTTTGGTGGAGAATTCAGAATCCTGCAACTCTACAGGAAAATTTAGATATTAGCTCTGCATACGGTCAATGGCAGTTTAGAATTGAAGATGAAAACAATGAAGCTGTGCCTCGTGTTTCATTGAGTCCTGGTGGATTTATTGAAGTATTTGTTACCGTCACACTCACTACTCAAGTTGAACAAGGTAACCACACAATTTATCTTAGAGTGATTGAAGATACCGAAGAATCTGACCCTAGATATTTCGACTTACCTATGACCTTTGAGATTGCTTCAGATATGCCTAATTTAGAAATTGTCCAAGTTACTCAAGATAGGAAATTACTACCTGGTGAAGATTATTCTATTCAGATGAAAGTAAAAAACGAAGGAAATACTGAGATGACCATTCTACTAGATGCAGAGGTAGATCAACAAGGGTGGACTGCAGAAATTGAAGGTCCATCTGGTTCTACATTTATTCAGTTGGGCGCATATGAAGAACTAAGCTTCAATCTCAAAATATTCGTCCCTTCTGATGCAAATAATGGCGACAAAATTCCAGTTTTAGTTACTGCAATGCCATTAGCTTATGTGATTGATGGAACTTTGGATACAAGCCAGAGTTGGTCTGACGATTATACTGCTAAAAAGACTGTAATTATGACAGTAGATCTAGGTAACGTTATTGATATAATCATAAATGAAATTAGTCATCCTCGTCCGCTAACTATGATTGTTTTAGTGGTGGGATTTTTACTGATAATTGCTGGAGTCCAAAGTAGTATGAATCGCCGTAAATGGGCTAGCCATATGGCACTAATTGAATCTATGAATCGTGATGACGATGAAGATAATGAAGTTGTCGAAATTGAAGAATCCGTGCCGGTGATCGAAGATTCACCCGACTCTAATCGTTACAATGATGATGATATAGAACTTGTATGAATCTCTGTATTGTCCGAACGACGCTCCATTCTTCTTAAGACCTATATTAAGTGCCATCAGTATTAGAGGTGTCTAGTTTGCAGAGTGTTTCACTAATTTCGGCTGACAAAGAGCTCCTTAGTAAACGTCGTTCAGCTTGTTTATTCACCATGATTATGTTGTTAGCATCATACTCAGCAATTGAGTTTGGAAGTTGGGAAGCTCTTGCTACAACTGATGATGATGGAGATGGTTTGACTTATGGATTAGAGTTCATTATTAATACCCAGCCTCAAGATTGGGATAGTGATAATGACGGACTTCCTGACGGATGGGAATGGCAATATGGTTTAGACCCACTATCTCCAACTGATATTAATGGTTCAGTTGGTGACCCTGATGGCGATGCTTTCACAAACTTGAATGAATATCTGTATGGAATACCTTCGAATTGGGATGACCCTACTACTGCTAACGTTCTCGATAACGGAGTATGGTGGAATGGTACCGTTCCTGTGAGGCAATGGGATGAAGAAAGTGCAATGCAGTTTATTCAAGGAACAGGTTCTGATGGAGTGGATGAAGACCCAGTAGGTAATATTTGTTTCAACACATTTGATGATGATAAAGACGGTTTAGTGGATAATTTTGATCCTGATGGAGACGGAGATGCTGATTGTTCAAGTGATGATGATGATGGTGACGGATTGATTGACGAAGATCCCGACGGATGGGATACAGATGGAGATGGAATGCCAGATGGTTGGGAAGTTGCGAATAATTTAGATCCAACTTCTGCATCCAATGTAGATGGTACTTATGGAGATCCAGATGGCGACGGATTGATAAATTTATACGAATATGTCAATCCAACTTGGGGCACTAGAAATGGTTCTACAACACCTCCAACTCAATATTTCAGGCCCGGGCCAAATAATATGACAGCAACAGAATCACCCTGTAATCCAATTTTAGGGCTGGGGCCTGGTGGTTGTGCAATATTTACTGCGGAAGTCGATTCAATCACACAAACAGATCCAAATAATAACGATACAGATGGCGATGGTCTGAATGATTCTTATGAAGCTTTAATTCTTTTGACAGATCCTACAGCAGTCGATACAGATTCAGATGGAATTAGTGATGGAGTGGAAGTTAATGCAGCATATGGAGACCCTCCACAATCATCAGATCCTAGGAATAACAATACTGATGGCGATCAATTTGATGATGGAGAAGAGGATCTTAATGGAAATGGAGTTGTAGACTCAAATGAAACAGACCCTACAAGAATTGAGGATGTAGGGGACTTCGATAATGATGGCATAGATAATTGGGAAGAAAATCTAACTTGTACAAGGTGGGATATTGCAGATACTGATGGAGGTGGTGTAGATGATGGCGATGAACTCGCCGTCGGCCACCAAACTGACCCTTGTGTTAGTGAAATAGTTATCATTAAATCCATAGTTAGTTGGGATGCACCTTCTTTGTCACTATTACTTAATGATACAACTGAATTAGATCCTGAACCCTCTGATTGGAGGCAGGAAACAGCTCCTATGGCGTTTTATGAGTTAATTAATGGCTCAACTGTAGGGTTCAGATATGGTTCGATTGATGGTAATGAATTGAAAGAAGTCGACGTTTCTTTACCTTCTACAGCAGTATCTGTTTTATTTACAAATCATTCTTGGTGTTGGGATACATCTCCACAGCCTAGTGAGCCTCATTGTGATGATGATTATTTTGATACAGACGGAGATGGTTTGGCTGATTGGGAAGAGTTGCTTGCTACATGGGGGCAACCAACTAACCCTAATCTAGTTGATACCGATGGTGATGGGGTAGACGATTTATCAGAGATTCTCAATCAAACTGACCCGAGTGAACCCTGTAGTAATCTCCTTGATTCTGATGAAGATGGTTTGAATAATTATTTCGAGAATACAACAGGTTGTGACTTAATTTTTGGTTTCGGTGGCAATGGCACCGTTGATACATATTTTACCCTGTGGGATGACGCAGATACTGATGATGGCGGCGTTACTGATGGGCAAGAATATCTTGATGGAACTAATCCTCAAAATAACTCTGAAGACGATTTAAATCCTCTAGACACCGATGGAGACGGTATTCCTGACACTATAGAGCAAGCAATAGGCCTTGATTGGTTAAATCCAGATACCGATGGCGGAGGAATTCCTGATGGTGATGAATGCGGACCGGATTTTTGGTCGTTAAACTGTAATGGTTCTGTTAGTAATCCTTGGGATCCCAGTGATGATATAGATCCCAATATGTTGATGTTCATAGCTGAAAATTCTACAAGTGTAGATTTGAACATAACAAATTATTGGAGATGGCATACCTATGATTATTACACTGGAGTTTCTTTTGGAGTGAATACTACTCTGGTTGGAGGGACCCCAATTGTTTCCGATATAGGTTCAAAGCAAGGAGTTGCGCATGAATCTTTTTGGATAGGAAATAGCACTAATGACTGGACAATAACATACTTGTCTGGTGCTGAAATAGATCCTGGTGGGGAATTAATAGTTCCATATAATACTGTAAATTGGACTTCTTGGAGTGATTCAGGTGCGATATTAAATTTCTCTAATTATACTAGAGATATAGGTGTTTCACTATTATCTGTTGATCAAATTTTTATTAGTAGTCCTGATGTTTTCTTCAACCCTCAAGTAAGGGAAAATACTACTATATTCCTTGGCAGTGATTATGGCAAAGACTTACCTCCATCTTACATTTTCAGGCAGAGTGCCGTACCATTATCTATCACTCAGGCGGTTCTAGCTGAATCGGGTGCATTTTCAGCATGGGAGAAGGTAGAGGCGATTCAAAACTTCTTAATTAATGGCAATAATACTACTACATTCCTCAGAAATAATGACCCAATAGTGCCGAATGGTTTTTCAGATGTTGAAAATGATTTAACTCACTATATACTTAACAATACAAAAGAAGGTTCCTGTGAACAATTTGCAACTGTTTTTACAGTAATGCTTCGTCATGCTGGTTTTTCTGCACGTAAAGTCACTGGATTTTCAGGCGGAGACTGGAATGGTAAATCGTATGAAGTGTATGGCAGCCACTTTACTACATGGGTAGAAGTTCAGATGCAGACAAATCAGAATCAAGGAAATGTAACTCTAGGGTGGGTTCCATTTGAAGCATGTCCTCCACAAAAACTCTTAGAAGTTGTTGATGAAGAATGGGGCCCCAATACCTTTGATAGAGACTTATCCGGTAGTGATATGTGGTTAAATGGTACTCTGAGATTTATAGATAACTTAACATCCGCAGAGAACGTATCCCTAAATTTATATCTTGTTCCGGGTAATGAAACAGACCTTGTCCCTGGTTCTGCAGCAAATTCTGATTATCTAGTTGCAACAGGATCGACAGATGACAACGGTACATTCGAGTTATCGGGGAAGCCTCTTTTACCAATTAAACCCGGATATGGTGCATTGGTGTTACAAATTTTTGAGAAAGCTTATGTCGGTTCTCAAGGAATTTCATTTTCATGGAGAATTAATATTACTGATGATGCTAATACTTCTTTTTCGTCTCCTCCTCCGGTAAACCAGCCTATGCTGGGTGTAGGTGTAAACTCTAGCGTTACAGGTTACCTAAGACTTGAAAATCCTCCAAATTCCGACATATCTCTGATAGACAATCTCCAGGTAATTTTGAATTATACTACTTCTATCGATGGACCTGTTAGTATGATTTCAAATATAGGGACCGGCGGATATTATGAGTTTGATATACCAATATCTGAATCAGAACCATTAGGACTTATCAACGCATCAATTTCATTTTTGGGTTGGCATGAGATGGATTTGAATAATGCGAGTAACCCTAGTTATCATATCAGGCCGCATACTGATAATTTCTTGTTCAATGTGACCCCTGCACCTAATCTAACTGTTACTTTAGAGGGTGTCGACCTAAATAATTCATTCTTGGATATTGATTCATTAATTTTCTTGAATGGTACAGTTTTGAGTTATGGAGACACACCTGAGGCATTGAATGGAACTTTGTATTTGCAGATGAGACGTGCTTCAGTTAGTGGACCTTTTGAAACTCTAAAAACTTGGTATCTAAATAGTTCAAATTGGACCTCATCGCCCGGGCAATTCAATGTAAGTTGGTTATTCTCTGGTGATAATGTATCTATTCCATCCGGTCCTGTTGAAGTTAAAATCCAATTTGATGCTGAAGGACTTTTTGCTAATGATCAGGTGAATTACTTGACAGAACATGGTATCCGGAGTAATATTACTTTTTCTTATGAATTGGTCCCTCAATCAAGGGGGAATCAAGCAGCAGTTGAAGTATTCTTAACCGATCATACTAATACTTCACTGAGTAGTTTCTTGGGTACTTATGTGTTGGATTTCAATGGTACCTCTGTTTGGAATATTTCAGATCCAGATGTACCGAGAATTACTCCTGCATGGGTACCAGAAGCTACCGCCCAAGCTGGTGACTATTCATGGATACTAAATTTCTCTGGCAGTACATGGCTTAATCCAGCTAGTATTGTTGATTCCGTAAGAATTCAAGGGCAATCAAATGCTGTGGTGAACTTAGGTAGTGAATGGACTCCTAGAGGTACTTCTAACTGGGTTTCAGGTGTTGCTCAGGACAGGAATCTCGGGACTCCAGTGATTGCTAATAACTCGTCAGTTACCGCACAATTGTTGGTTCCATCAGACTTGCCTCCTTTACCGGATGGTTCACCCTCACCAGATACTGTGATTAGGCTTGGTGGGGGCTTCATTAATCCTCTAAACGGAGAATATAATATTTCCTTCTCTATGCCGGGAGAGATTGCATCAGGAGTTTATGAATTACGAGTCTTCTTGGATTATACAATAAATCCTCCTACCGGTGGTGAATATTACAAAGTTTCAGATGCAGATTCTATTAATGCAGGAATACAGACTGAGATGATTGTTGAATCAACTCCTCCCTCTTTGATAGTAATTGCCGGAGAGACAATGCAGATTAATGCTACAATTACAGATATAGCAGACGGTTCACCGATTTCAGATATTTTCGCCGATGTTATTTTTGATTCAGGGGGTTCTCTGCAGCAAACTCTTCAGTCTGGTTTAACCTTGAGCGATGGAATAGTTACTTTCACTCCTATTATCCCTGCTGATACACCACCAGGATTTTATAATGTTTCAATAATAGCTCCAGATGATATCCTAGATAATATAACTGATGATGATGCAGGAAGATGGCTAGGAAATCAAAGTACATCAAATTTAACTGTACAAGTTTCTAGTTCTATAAGTCTAGATCCATTCCCTATCGAAGTCACTGCTGGTTCTACATTCTCCATATCGGGACAGGTTTTGGATGCTGTAGATTCTAACAGGACTGTTGATGGACCAATGGCTATAGAAGTATTTTTCTTGAATGATTTAAGTGAGACATTAGTTACAAATCATATCACTTCTAATAATGGCAGTTTTAACATTACGGTACCTACTGATCCATTAGGTGATGGTGTTAGTAGCGGCATTAAAACTGTAATAGTTAGTGTAGTTGAAGGAAGTACACCATTTTATCTCACAGGTACAGGAAATGATACTATTTTAGTTAGAGGAGTTACCACATTTATTGACAAGTCTCCTATTATCAATACAGTTGTTGAACGCGGTTCCAATGTTACCTTAACTGCCCGGATTGTAGAATCTAGCAATGGTGATATCCCATTGGAAGGGTTGGGAGTTTCTGCTATATTCCATGATACTTGGCTTAATGAAGTAAATTCTAGTTCCCAAGGTTTAGTTAATTTTACATTCTTCATACCCGATACCCATCCTTTGGGGCAAATTGATACGATATTCTACTTTAATGGGTCATCTACTCTTCACGGTACCTTAACATTAATTTCAACTATCACAGTGCGCTCATCAACATTGATAACCGTAGATAACATTACTGATAATCCAGCAGCTGGAGAATTATTCAATGTCAGTGGAACTTTAACTTCAAGTAATGGAAGTGCTATTATAGACAGGCAAGGAAATACTTTGGCTCCTAGCCTTATTTTTGCTATCGATGGAGAAGATGATACATTTACTGTAATAAGTAGTAATGTTGAGTTAGACGGCTCTTGGACAGCAAGTATCCGTTTAGATTTAACATTCTCTAGAGGCACTCATAATATCACAGCAACCTTCACACCAAATGTAAATTATTATCAATCCAGTACTGGTACTGGAATTTTTGATAGTAGAGGGTATTCACTTCTAACAATTGTTAGCCCACTTGATTTAGACCCTGATAGTAGAATAGTTAGAGGTGAAGAGATGAATATCTCACTCTCACTGATTGACAATTCTGCCTTACCGGTTGACTCTGTTGTAATATCAGTAATCGTTGATGGTTTAGTTATTTCAAACGTAACTACTGATTTATCAGGATTAGCCAATGCATCAATACTTGTAGATTCTAACAGAGTTGCTGGGCCTATGGAAATCAGTGTAATATTTTCTGGAATTGAAGGTACCACAGGACTTGTTGGTGATGAATCGGTAACTAGAGTAGTAGTACTAGCTCCGACAGTGATTGAGATTACGGAAATCACTGGTTCTTCAATTGCAGGTGAATCTGTTACTTTCCATGGAACGTTATTGGATGAGCATGGGCAATTACTAATTGAGGACGGGGTGAGCTCAGGCGGAGTTATTCATTTGTCTATTGATGGTTCAGATGTTGGTGCTATTTACACGACTCTGAGTAATTCATCTTCAGGTAATTGGACCATTACCTATGAACTTCCTCTAAATACTGACTTTGGTTCACATGAAGTAAAAGTGGATTTCTTTGGAGGGTTTACTTGGGTTGATCCAATGGGTCAAGGAGATTCATTAAATCCAGAGTACTATCTTCCGTCAACTTCAACTTCAATTTTTAATGTGACTCAGACCTCCCAAGTGGTCTTGACAACACCTCCTGGCGAAATTGATCGTAATCAATTACTTGTGATTGAAGGTATGCTAACAGATGGTGCAGGACGTGCACTTCCTAATAGGGGCCTTTCGGTATATATGAATGATCAACTATTGACTGGTTTAGACGTAGATTCAGATGGTAATTTTAGTCTTTTCATACCAGTTCCTTCTGATATGCCATTAGGTCCCAGAATTGTTAAGATTGTATTTGAGGGTGAAGAATTTATCCTTTCCTCAAACTCATCATCAGTATTCATAGTCTATTCATCTACTGAGGTTTTCATATCAGAACCAAGTGCTGTGGCAGTTGGAGATAATTTACTATTACAAGGGAATGTAAAAGATAATCTTCCAAATGGTTATCTCTCGAATCATTCTCTTGAGATATTTATCGACGGTGTATTAGTTGGTATTACTTCAAGCGATGAACAGGGCGATTGGTCGTTAAATTGGGTAGTTTCAGAGTTCCTGGATGTGGGTGAACATACTATCACTGTTAAGGCCCCACAACAAGGATACTATCGTGAAGGTGTTACTGAAACAAATCTCACTATTGCATATCATTCCGGAATTACCTTACAGGTCGAGTCAAGTATTGTTACTCGCGGAGGCCAATGGAACTTTACTGGAAGACTGTATGATGCTGATTCCGAAGGTCTTCCCGGGCTAGAAGGTCGAGAAATTATTATTTATCTGGATGGTGAAGAGATTGGAAAGACAAATACTCTTGCTAATGGTTTCTATGAGTTTGAACATATTTTAGGATACTCCATCGATAGGGGTCAACATGAAATTCTAGTCATGTTTTCTGGAGAAACCTATTACCTGCCAGTAAGCTATAACATGTCTGTTTACGTTAGATCAGATATTGAAATCGAGATACTGTGGATTTCTGAAACTATAATTAGGAGTGATGTAGAACACCCAATTAAAATCGAAGGTAGAATTTTAGAAATCGGTGGCGGAGGAAATGTTGTCCAGGACATGGTTGTCACTTTACACTGGCTAACGGATGGCCCTGAGAATGCTAACATACAATGGGATGAATCAACGGGTCATTTCAGAATACAATCAAATGCTCATTATCCAATGCCTCCGGGGCCTATCGACTTAGTTGTAAAAATTGAATCAGATAGTGCAAGATTCCTTAACGGTGGTTCTAAAGATTTGTCTGTTTCAATAATGGTCCCCGTAAATTTCAAGTTCACACCTGAAAATATTAAGCTGGATAAAGATGTAAGAATAATAAGAGGTACAGTAAATGTCACATCTACGGATTCATTTGAGCCCGTTGCAAATATTTCAATGTCTGCTTCATTAATTAATTCCTCTTCGGGGCAGACACATTTTAGAGTAATAGAGATGACCGATGAAGATGGTCTGTTTACTTATGAGTTTAAGTCAATTGAAGGTTTACCTACACTCTGGGACAGAGATTTCTGGGGTGAATTAAGTATTAACTTCTATACCGACTCTTTATTCATTGATCCTTCGAATAGAACTTGGTTAGCTACTCAACAAAATCAAAATCCTCATGTAACTATTGAGTATGAAGTCACGGAAGATTCTTCCATAATACAATCGTTACTCTATGGGTCAATAATATTAATCTTATTAATTGGAATGTTAGGGAGCGGTTTGTATTATCAACGTAGAAGAAGTGCCACAATAGATGAATTAGCAGGTATCTTTAGTTATACTGCGGAACTTTTGGCGGCTGGGGATGAGTTTAGAGAAGCAATTTACAATTGCTATGAAAGTCTTTGTCAGATATTAATGAGTCGAGGATTCTTACGTAGAGACTTTGAAACAGTTAGAGAGTTTGAGATAGCAATTAGGTCTGCTTTGCCAATTAGCGAACAGTCATTAGTTTCTTTAGATAGAATTTTTGAGGAAGCTAGATATTCAAGCCATGTTCTAGGAGAAGGTCACCGTCAAAATGCACAAATCGCAGTTAATGCTGTTTTACAGGAAATTGATCAATTACAAGATATCCCAGTCAGAGATGATTATGTTTCAATGGAAGATGAAGAATTAACGAAATAAAATTTCTATAATTCCGTTCCCACTTGAGATACTACTTATCTCACAACCATTTGGCATTATGAAACTTCTAAATATCCCTCCGTTAATACTTGCAGAAATTATCCGAACAATTTGATTCTCGTTTTCAACTCTACTTTGGATAACCATATCATTCGAAGAATGAATTTTTATAGGAAGAGAAATTCCCTTTTCATCCATTTCTCCATCAAATTCATTCAATAAATCTTCTGTAGATAGCAGTCCTCTATTCTTGCTTTTTGCATCCTCTATTTTTGAACTAATATCTGCCATTATTCCCATATGTTCATTTCTAACTTCAGATAAATGTGGGAGGTTCTTAATGAAATCTTTATGTAAGTTCTGTGCATTTGTATCCAAACCATTTGTGGAGAGTTGAGAATGATGTTTAATATTTGATTCTCGATCAAGAATTTCAATCTCATGTCTTTGCCACGTAAGTTCCATGACCTTTCGAAACTACCATCGCGGATGAACCCGTCGTTTATTCTCTCTCTGTAGCAGGTTCAGGATTTCTCTTAAAGAAATTCTTTGTCAGTCTTCCAGTTCTATTATCATCTGGTGACTCAAAAATATTCACATTAACAGGAAGGCAATTTCTAAATTGCCTCATCATTATTCTTTTCTCAAGTAATATCACAATAGCTCTATCTGCTGACTTTCTAATAGGTCTCCCTAATGCCTGTAATATGCTGTTAATCGCAGGCTGAGTACTCGTGTATCTCCAAGCTTTATTATTTCCAAATCTTTCCACATAATAATCTTTCAAAGCATCCTGTCTAGCGCTCGGAGGAGCTAGGGGGAGTCCTAAACAGATTACAGCATCTAGTATGTTATTTGGATAATCTACACCTTCTGCTAACTTACCACTCAGAACACCTGCTAACAGAACCTTTCTCTGATTTCTTCTTTCATCAAGTAATTCATCAACTATCCCATTGACTCGACTTTTAGACATTCTTTTCTCTTCATCTATAATTTTGATATGTCCTGGTAACCAGTTTGCATCCCCTAATATGTCATCCATTAATGCATAACTTGGAGAGAAAAAAGCAACATGCCCAGGAGTATTCATGATTACTGCTAGAATATGATCACGGATTTTTTCTGTATTCTTCTGATTTCTTTCTGTATATTTGGTCGTTACATCTTTAGCAACTAAGATAGGTCTCCTATCAGCTAAAAATGGTGAATCATATTCGGTCATAATTATTTTTCGTGCCCTAGGTATCTGTAGTAAATCTGCATACATTTCTGGCGGGAAAAGCGTACCTGACATTAGTATTGCACCACTAGTATCTGTAAAAATAGGCCCACTTATAACTCCTGGATCCAATAGAAAGCTCCTGACTCTACCCTCTTCTCCAAGTAAATCGAAGACCAGTACTAAAGCATTATTATGTAAATATTCTAACGTAATCGCAAGTAAATCAGCAAGCCTAGTACTAGCTGTTTCTTTTTCATCATCATCATCATCTTGGTCAACCTTGACTCTACGTAATTGAATAATTAATTTTCTTAGGATAGAAAAATTATTATCAATTTTAACATTTATCTCTTCATTAAGTATGGAATCTATCTCTCCTATGAAGTCTACAGTAGATATTTTCATATCTTTTTTACCTGATTTTATCAAATCACTTTCTTTCTTTTTATACCAAATTTTCATCTGTTTTTCTAATTTCCTCATTTGTCTAAGAGCCCCTTTGATACCCGATATATCGTGATTATCATGCATTTCCGATAAATCAAGTCTCTTTATTTCCTGTTCTTTTGAACCAAGGTATTCATCAATCTCCAATCGAGAATCTCGAAAGATTTTGATAATCGCTCTTCTTTCAAGTCCGTTTCTTATTCTGTCGGGTAGGTTATGCGCCTCATCAACAACCAATATACAATTTTCTAAATCTATTTTCATTGCAGATAATGAACTCTCACTCACATTTTCAACAAAAACATGGTTATAATCGCAAATTAAGATATCACATTCCCTTACTGCCGATCTGGAGGCTGTCCAGGAACAAATTTTCTTTTTCCTTCCTATTTTTATCACTTCGTCAACATGTTTTGGACTTTGTAAAATTAGGTCTTTTAGGTCATCTCTTCTTTTCTGTTTACTTCCTTCAACAATATTATCTTCACAAGAGCATTTCCCAGTAATTTTATCAACTTCTTCACACATAGATTCTCTACCAATAATATCTACTACTTTGACATCAGGTATATCATGGGATAATTTAGAATTGATACTTTTTATTGTCTCAACTACTATCTTATGTTGTGATTGTCTCCCTGTTAAAAATAAAACTTGTTTAGGAAAATCACTATTTCTAGCAATTTCTATTGCAGCAGCTAATGAAGCGGCTGTTTTTCCAATCCCAGTAGGTGCTGCTGCAAAAAGAAACCCTTTTTCCTCTAAGGCAATAATTCCTTCTGTAATCATTTTTTCTTGGGCACTTCTCAATTTATCATGGGCGACAAAACTGCCGAACCGGATGTTGTCAGCCTGTACCATGAAAGTAAACCTGACAATAGAACGACCAAGAAGATTGTCTTCGTTAAGGTGCTCCGTACGAAAAGTACGGAGCGGTGTGTGTTTGAATTTTAGAGTAACTTTTCTCTGTCAGTAATTCGAGTTTTTCCGCGGGTAAATCGAGGTACTTCTTTCGCATCATATCCTACTGCATTGCTTAATTTTGCTCTACCTCTAATCCCTGAAAATCCAATAGTAATTTTTGTTTGATGCTGTTGGGTGAGGGGGCTTTTGTGCCCCCCCACATTTTTGTGCATCCCATCCTCACTCATTCTCTCACCTCTGAGCGTTCGAATCATCATTGAATCGCGCACTTAGCTCATCCATGCGCTCTTGGAGAAGTTTTGTCACAGACATACCTTCAATTGTTTC
>MDTC01251813.1_pt1 | contig 21992 bp, 41 predicted proteins | sample 811181 | NCBI WGS metagenome assembly MDTC01 (sample SAMN05326644, study PRJNA326480) | marine metagenome | isolation source: seawater | place: Pacific Ocean: North | collected 2011 | reverse complement strand
TCTCCGTTAAGTATTTTATCAACAGCTCTTGGTAATGCCTGTTTGTCAAAAATATCTAGTTTTTCATTTAATAGATATTTCTGCAATGCTAATGACTCTCTTCTAGTCAGCTTGAAGTGATACTGAATATAACCATTCGCCATTTAAATCCTCCCAATCTTGACATTCAAAGCAAATATCTTCGTATGTTATTTCATCGTGATCGCACATAGCCCCACATTCTTTACAAACAAAAATTTTATTTTGTGACATTTAAAGCCTCCTCTATATCTTCTAAAGTAAATAATACTTTTTGTATTTCCCAACTGCACCAGTCAGCTTTGATATATGATATTTGATACCAAACTGATATGAGTAGAAGTACTGCAATTAAAAATAATAATATTTTTTCCATTATTCCCATATTAATACCTGATGCCCTCTACCCTCAAGACATTTTTCCATAATAATTTTATAATTATCTGGTGCTTTTGGTGTAATATTTAAAAACCTAATTCGTGTAATATTATATATTTTTTTTCCAGTTTCCCATACTACGTTTGTGTTATCTTTAGCAATCGACTCACAAGTATATAAATCGTCGTGTTGTCTTTCTGCATTATGTGGGATATTGCCAGACCCACCTCTGCTATCAATGACAGGTTTTACTGAACAACCTGTTATCAATAACAATAGTATCATCATCATTATTGTTTTCTTCATTAAGTACCTCCTCACTTATATGTTGAAAAATTTGAAATTCGCTTTCAATCAAATGTTTAATTATTTGTTTGTTATGCAATTTATTTTTATTGGTATTTTTTATTCTACTAATATGCAAAGGGTGACCTACTTTTTCATACATCAATCTAATACAATCAAGTTTATAATTTAGGTCTTTTAATTCTTGATCTGTTAGATTGATAGCAAAATATCTCCAACCATTTTCTCTTGGTGTTGCTTTCTTTTTCAATGCAATCCTCCTACTTCATATGTTGCGTTAGTTGAGTCAAGCAGATTAAAGATAGCAACGATTAAATGAATTAATTGCCGATTTAAAGGTGTATCATCGCACCTGAAAATTATATCTCTATTTCTACTTGACTCAATAGTAATCATCTTAATGTTCTACATTCATCAAGAGTGTGCTTGTTAGCTGGAAAATGTAGGTCTCTTTCAATGCCTAAACCCATCATTCCTTTGTATTCTCTTAGTTCTCGTATATCTACATAACCAAGTTCATTCTCGAATATATGACAAAGACCAAATGCAACTTCTTTGATTGGGTCATATTCTGATAAATACCAAGTTCCTTGTCCTGTCGGATTAAATAGTTTTACGACAGCTTTGAACTCTTTAGTACCATCTTGCTTATTGTGATTATCAACTAATTTAGTTAATTGTGATTTAGTAAATAGCTTCATTTTATTATCCTCCTTAAAATTTTAGCTTTTTAAATTAATATTCAGTATTTGAAATATTGTAAACAAATATCTTGACTAATTTTTTCTTAGTTTTAATACTGTTTGAGGGGTTGATTTCTAATCCTCCAAACTTTTAACCTTTAAAAGTAAGAAATTGACCCTGTTATATAGATCGAAAAAACATCTAGATTTTATTAGAAAACAAACTTGTATAATTAGTTTTGTTGAAGATGTACAAGCCTGTCATATAAGAATTTTATCAGATGGTGGGGTAGGATTAAAGCCTTCAGATTTTGCAATACCTATGTCATATAAATATCATAAATTACAACACGATATAGGAGAAATAAATTTTTATAAAAAATTCAGTATTAATCCTTACGAAATAGCTTTATATTACGCCGAATTAAGTCCTTGCAAAAGGATTACTGAAGATCATATAAAATATTTATTAGGGAGGAAAAAATTATATGCAGGGCTATATCAAAGTTAGTAGGGCTATTTTATACCATCCAAGTTTACAAAAAAAAGATAGATCGCTTTGTGAAATAGGAGCTTTTATATGGCTTTTATTAGAAGCTAGTTTTAAAGATCGTGATTTTGACATAAAAGGACAAACAGTCAAATTAAAGAGAGGTCAATTATGTTGTAGTATTTCTTATATGGCAAATAATTGGAATTGGAAAAAAGCTAAGGCTCAAAGATATTTAGATCGTTTAAAAAGAAACGGAACGATTTTAAGCAATACACCAACCGATACATCAGCTGATATGCCAAATATCATTACTATTTGCCATTATGATGAATATCAAGATACACCATACGATACACCAAAAGATAAGAAACAGAATAAATTAAAAAGAATAAATGACAAGAATGTAGACGAATTTTTATACATTTGGGGTAAATTAGATGCAAAGAGAGGTAGTAAAAAAGTTGCTATGCAAAAATATAATAAAATTAAAAATAAAGTAGACAAAGATATATTGATTGAAAAATATAATCAGATAGTGAAAAAAGCATCAAGCATAGAGTTTATTCCGCATTTTTCTACATTTTTAAGTCAAGAAAGATGGCTTGACGATGATCAAATTATAAAACAAAAAGTTATGACGCATGAAGATTGGTTTAGGTCAAGATTTCCTGATATATTAGATAAAGATTGGTCAATGTTATCATATTCTTACCCAGAAATAGTTTTTATAAATAGTAAAGGCAATAAATTGGCATACGATATGAGAGACGGAACACCAATTAGCTAATTATTGTCAAAAGTTTGCAAATCAGCTACGATCAGCTGATGGAAGCAATAAAGCCAGAAGATAAGCGAAAAATTAAACCTAGATTTATTGGCACTAAGAAAGAAAAAGCCAAAGGTCAAGGTCGTGTCGTAATGATAAATGTCTCAGAAAGCTCACTTGATACATTGAGGTCAAAAAAAGTTTTAAGTAATGTTCAATATTTTACAGCATTGAAATTTAGGAGATTATGGGAAAAATCTCGCATTGGTAGTTATACATCTAATTTTCATAAAGTAGGAGAAATGAATGGTTGGAACGACATGGCGGTTGATAGAGTAGAGTCAATTTACAAATTATCACGATCTCACACTTGGTTAGGTGATTTTGCTTTCCATCTTATGTATCGTATTTGTGTAGAAGATTTTACAGTAAAAGAACTTGCCGCAAAGTACCAAATGCATAGATCGTATGCAGGGCAAAGGCTGAGAGAAGCTGTAGACGAATTTCGAAAATTTTTAGATCAAAGCTATTGACTTTGTAAACAGTTAGGCGTAAAAGTTGTTATAATTACCATTCGTGTAATTGTACATCAAATAATTTTTAATTTTTGGGAGTTTTCTATGCCATATCATATGGGTAAAAAGAAAAAAAAGAAAAAAAAGAATAAGAGAAAATAATGGTTAAGGTTGCGTCTATCAAGAATATTATAAAGGATCTCAAGCCGAGACAACAAAAGACAATGAGAAGTCATGCTAGACACCATAGCCTTAAACATATGAAAGCAATGGCTCGTGATATTAAAAAAGGTCGTAGTTTTAGACAGGCTCACATATCAGCCCAAAGGAAGGTAGGAAAATAATGGCTAAAAAACGCAGAAAAGTACCAAAGGATAAAAAAACAGGTGTACCTAAAAAATATTTATCAGGGTTAAAAGGTAAAAAACGCACTAAAAGGGCTAACCTATTGAAAAGAATATCAAATTTATACAAGGCAGGAAAAGTAATTCCTACACGATTATTAAAACAAAGAGATAAATTATAATGGCAGTAAGACGAAAACCACTATCGGCTACAGTTCAAAAAACATTAAGACAAAAAGCAAAGGCTTCAAAAAGATACACATATGGCACACTTGCAAAAGTTTATAGAAGAGGGCAAGGTGCATTTTTATCAGCAGGTTCTAGGCCAAAAATACCTATGGCGGCATGGAGTATGGCAAGAGTAAATTCTTTTTTAAGAGGATCAAGAAAGCACGATTTAGACCTCAGAAAAAAACGCAGAAAGAAATGATATGGATTATATCAAGCATTTTATGGTATGAGGGACTTAATAAACCACAACAATCTGATTATTTGCTAAAAACATTTGAAAATAAACTAGAATGTCAAATTTATATTCAGGAAAACAAAGTATTTTTGATTGAACAGCTATTCAAAGAAATGAAAGATGTTGATGGTTTTAAACTTAAAACATTTGAATATATTTGTAAAAAAGAGAGTTTAACAGAAGTATGATCACAACATCAACTAGTATCGCTGTACTAATAAATGGTAAAAAAAAGAAAAGAAGAAAGTTAAAACCATTAAAAAAATTAGAAAAAAAATTAAATCAACATGCCAAAAAATTCTACAAATAAAGCACAATTGCCTGAATTTGTTAGACTTTCGCATTATCAAATACAAATTATACAAATAAATAATCATATAAGTTATGAACTTGCAGAACAGCAAGGCAGTTTTCATAGTAGAGAAATGAAAATATATGTTGATGAAAGCATTATTGAAAAAGGTGGAAGTATTGCAGTAGATTTAGTAAAACACGAGTTGCTACATGCGATATATTATGTTAGACAGTTAGAGGGGAAAAACGAAGAGGACACTGTCAATGGTATGGCAACACACTATACAGAAATAGAGAAAAATAACCCTGATTACGTAATATGGAAATTACAAAACTTAAACTAGATGATCTAATACCATATATCAATAATCCTAGAAAAAGTTTGAATGTTGATAAAGTAGCATCTTCAATACTAGAATTTGGTTTTCAACAACCGATTATTGTAAACAAACAAAATATTATACTTGCTGGACATACAAGGTATTATGCTGCACAAAAATTAAAATTAGAAGAAGTGCCATGTGTTGTTGCTGATTTGTCAGATACTAAGCAAAAAGCATTTAGAATTGCAGATAATAGAGTAGCGGAAGATAATAAATGGGATATACCATTGCTTACTATCGAAATAGAAGATTTAAAGAATAATAATTTTAATATTGATGCGTTAGGATTTAATATAGAAGAATTAGAAGATTTATTTATAGATCATAATTTTGAGCCTGATAGCATTGAAAATCAATCTAATTTAGATACAGAAACAGAAGGAATATGTAGTAAGTGTGGACAAAAACTACAAAACAAAAAAGTTATACATTGATTATTGTTCACATCGAGCAAGTGTTTATGCCGTCACGCATTGGCACTATTCTAAAATAGTTCCCGGTGGTAGATTAGTTCGTTATGGTGTGTGGGAAGATGGAAAATTTATAGGATCAATCATTTACGGTTGTGGTGTAAATCCTAATATAGGTTCGTTTTTGAAACTAGAAATGCATGAAATTACAGAATTACTTAGAGTAGCATTAAATAATCATCATGCCCCAGTTTCAAAAATTGTCGCTATCTCGATGAAATTATTAAAAAAAGATTTTCCTAATATTAGAGCATTGGTATCTTATGCAGACCCTGAACAGGGTCATAAAGGAAAAATATATCAAGCGATGAATTGGTATTATATAGGAAATACAAATCCTGCTAGAAAATACTTTAAAAATGGCAAATTCTTTCATTCACGAACTATGCCCGGAAAGGATTTATCTACTTATAAAAAGGTTAAAACAAAACCAAAATATAAATATTGTTACTTATTCGATAAAAAATTATTTAAATTAATTGAAAATTCAATTAAAGATTATATTGCGTAAATAGTTTAATCAAAACACTAGACTTCCAGTCTGGAGATGGTGGTTTAATCCAACCTTTACGCTCCACTTTTTAAGGCACTGATACAAACAGTTCAAAGAGGAAACAATGGCAAGACCAAAAAAACACGAAATAAACACAGAACAATTACAAAACTTGGCTAGATTAGGTTGCACAAATGTTGAAATTGCAGACTTTTTCGGTTGTTCAGAAAATACTATAAGACGTTATGGCGAATATCTGACAAAAGGGAGGGCAGAATGCAAAATGAGACTACGACAAATGCAGTGGAAATCAGCTGAGAAGGGTAATGTAACGATGCAAATATTTTTAGGAAAACAGGTATTGGGTCAATCAGACAGCCCTGATAATTTAGGAATGCTAGAACCCTTACCATTTATTGATTAATTATGGCAACATATCAAGGTAGAACAGTAAAATTAAACAAGCCAATGAGAGGTGATGTAAAAAAATTTAAAGTCTTTGTCAAAGATAAAAAGACAGGTAGGGTTAAAAAAGTTAATTTTGGCTCAAAAGAAATGAGTATAAAAAAGAATAATCCTGCTAGAAAAAGATCGTTTGATGCTCGTATGGGCGGTGTTTTAAAAAGGGTAAAAGGGCAAAAAACATTGTCTGCCGCCTACTGGTCACTACAGGCATGGAAAAAAGGTTTTAAGGTGTGAGTGATACATCAAAGATAATGCAATGGTTAAATCAAAAAGTAAACGATTTAAAACCTCACGAGAAAAAAGAATTTTTTTTTAATAGTGACTATGCTGGTCGTAAAGTAACAATAAAAGTAAAGATTGATGCCCTTAACAACAGCACAACAGAAAGTAGTCAAAGATAATTCCAGATTTAAAGTATTAATTACTGGACGCAGATTTGGCAAAACGCACTTAGCAATAAGGCAATTAATCAAGTATGCTTCAAAGCCGAATAAGAAAGTTTGGTTTGTCTGCCCTACATATCGACAGGCTAAACAAGTTTGTTGGACAAGTTTAAAAGACAGATTAAAAGATTTAAACTGGATTAAAAAAACAAATGAAAGTGATTTATCAATTATACTGGTAAATGGTAGCATGATCGCCTTAAGAGGAGCCGATCGCTCTTATGACTCTCTTAGAGGTGTAGGACTTGATTTTTTAGTGATGGACGAATTTGCAGATATTCCTAGTCAAGCATGGTACGAAGTTCTTAGACCAACATTGTCTGATAGAAAAGGTGATGTACTTTTTTGTGGTACACCACGAGGGTTTGGTAATTATGCATATGATCTTTATTGTAAAGGAACAGAAGATAAAGATTGGGCAAGTTATCAATTCACTACACTTGATGGGGGTCAGGTAGAAGATAATGAGATTGAACAGGCAAAGGCAGATTTAGACGAGAGAACATTTAGGCAAGAATACCTTGCAACATTTGAAACGTATTCTGGTGCTATTTATTATAATTTTGATCGAGAACAAAATGTAAAAAAAATAGATATTGACGAGACTGCAATACATATCGGTATGGACTTCAATATTGACCCGATGAGTGCTGCAGTGTTTCAGATTAAAAATAATGTAATAAATTTTATTGATGAAATAGTAATTTATTCATCAAACACAGATGAATTAGTAAAAGAGATAAAGGCTAGATATAATAATAAAAATATTATAGTTTATCCTGATCCAGCATGTAGGCAAAGGAAAACCTCTGCTGGTGGAAAGACAGATTTAAATATATTACAAAATGCAGGGCTAACAGTAAGAGTTAAAAATGTACACCCACAGGTTAGGGATCGTATAAATGCTGTTAACTCAAGATTAAAAAACACAAACGATCAAAGAATGATGTTTATAGACCCAAAGTGTAAAAACATTATTAGAGGATTGGAAAGACACCTTTACAAAGAGGGAACAACGCAACCTGATAAGGAAAGCGGATTTGATCATATGAACGATGCGATAGGCTATGCAGTAGATTATTTGTTCCCTATAAGAAAACAATATAACAGGGTAACACCCCAGAGATGGAGCATTAAATAATGGTACAGTATAACGCAAGCGAATACCCATATCCTATGAACTCGCTACTCAGAGACAGGGAATTTGTAGAAGACACACATTCGGATTTTGAATTAATGATTAGTAGGTGGGAGTTCTACCTAAGATCATATTTAGGAGGCGATGAATTTAAAGCAGGTAAATATTTAAACGAGTATCAACTTGAACTCGATATGGAATACGATAATCGTATTAATTATACACCTATAGACAATCATTGTCGTAATATCGTGTCAATTTACAGTAGTTTTTTATTTAGGGTGCCACCTACAAGAGATTACGGAACATTAACAACTGAACCAGCACTTGAGGGATTTATTAAAGATACAGACCTTGATGGACAAAATTTTAATGCATTTATGAAGAATGCACAAACATACTCAAGTGTTTATGGTAATGTGTGGATTTTTGTAGACAAACCAGAGTCTAATGCACAAACCAGAGCAGAAGAACTAAATCAAGGTGTAAGACCTTACTTAAATTTAGTAACTCCTGATAATGTTTATGATTGGCATTATGCAAGAGCATCTTCTGGTAGATATTATTTAGATTATATAAAAGTTAGAGAAGAAGTCACAAAAGATGGTACATACTATAGAGTCTGGACACCTGAAGAAATAAATTACGTATTTGTACCTGAAAAGACTGGCGACCCAAAGATAGAAGAAACAAAAACTAATCCATTAGGTATGATACCAGCAGTATGTTTGTATAATAAAAGATCACCAAAAAGAGGTGTAGGCATATCTGATTTGACAGATGTTGCATTATTGCAACGGTCTATATATAACGAATTATCTGAAATGGAACAATTAATCAGATTATCAAACCACCCAAGTTTAGTAAAAACGCAAGGTGTAGAAGCTAGTGCTGGTGCTGGAGCGGTTGTCTCTATGCCTGATGATTTAGACAGCGGATTGAAACCATATTTACTTCAACCAAGCGGTGCAAATTTATCAGAAATAAGAGCATCAATAGAACAAAAAGTTGAAATGATAGACAGAGCAACCCATATGTCAGGTGTCAGACATACGAAAAAACAAGTTCAATCAGGAATTGCTTTACAAACAGAATTTGAAAATCTTAATTCAACACTTAGTGAAAAGGCTGATTTGTTAGAGAATGCAGAAGAGCAAATATGGTCTATATGGGCTAATTGGCAAAATAAAGTTTTTGATGGTCAAATTGATTACCCTGATAGCTTTAATTTAAGAGACTATGCGGCTTATTTACAATTCTTACAACTAGCAAAAGCAAGTGGTGTAAGGTCAAGTACATTCCAAAAAGAAATAGACAAACAAATTGTAAAAGCTGTTGTTGACGAAGATGAAATTATAAAAGTTATAAATGATGAAATCACTGCTCAAACTGAGGTTGGTGTATTTGAAAATGCACAGACTCAAGCTGAGGTAGCTGAAGAAGAAGATGCCGAATAGATTAGACTTATCGGAAGATAGTAAAGTCAGTTTACCTGCTAAAAATTTAATAACTATAATTGGTGGAATTTTAGTTGGATCGTGGTTTGCTTTTGGTGTGATTGAAAGGCTAAACATAATTGAAACTGAACTGCAACTTATGCAACAAGATTTACTTGAGGCATCCACACAAAAGCCTATTGATCAAGAGCAGTTTATGTTATTAGAGTTCTTGTCTAAAGAACAGGATAAATTAAAAGAAAAAATTGAGGCTGAAGTACCAAATATCAAAAAGAACGATATGACAATTCAGTTTCACGAAGAACGAATAATTGATTTAGAAGAAAAGAATGGGTCTTATTAATGATTGAAATGGTTTTTGCTATGATGATGATACAAAACGAAAACAAAGTTTTAGAATATGTTCCTACTAAAGGTATGTCTGACTGCTTAGCACAGAAAAGAATTGTATCAAGATCAATAGGCGAAGAACAGGAAGGCATCAGGATAATGTGCAAGGAACTAAAAGTTGAGTTAGAAAATGATATGGGAAGGCTCAGAATTATAAAAATTATAGAATGAGAAAGAGTAAAACATTTACTGCACATATACCAATACATAAAGGTACATCTATTGGTAGAAAACCCATAACAAGTACAATGAATAAAAGCAAAAAAGCCAGTTTTAAACCTTATAGAGGGCAAGGGAAAAGACGATAATGGATAAAATAGAAAAATTGGCACAGTTAAGAGAAAATTTAGTTGATGATATTGAATTAAGGCATGTAAACAGACTTAATATTGCATTAGAAAATCTTGAAAGAGAAGTTGTTAAAATTGCAAGTGAATTACCCACTCAAAAAGGTAAATTGTTTGATGCAAGACTAGCAGTTGAGATTAGACCAAAATTAAAACAGGCAATTGATAAACATTATGTTTTATGGGCAGATAACACAGTAAGAGAATACGATAAATTAGCTAAATTAATTGTAGCAAATATGAAAGATTTGCCAATACCAGCTAAATTTAAAACACTTACTGAGGTTGATATTGATACAATTACAAATTTAAAGAGATTAAAATTTACAGGTTTTTTAGATATTGCGACCGAAACAACTAATGCATTGGCTGATAATGTTTATTCCTCGACAATCGCAGGCAAATCGTTTACCGATATGCAAAAGGAATTACAACAAAGAATAAACGGTGTGTATATAAAAGCTGATATAGACGAGATAGACGAATTAGTTGAATTTGTCGCAAGCACATCTGATGATATTGCAAGGCAAAAGGCAATAGATAGATTACATACTTTTTATGGTGCTGATAGAACAGGTAATAATATGAGAAGATATGCCAAGCAATTAGCACACGATAGTTTGATGGAGTTTGATGGACAGTTTACAAAAGCAAAGGCTTCTGAGGCTGGACTTACAAATTTTCTTTATTACGGAGATATAATTGGTGATAGTAGACCATTTTGTATCGCAAATAGAGGAAAAATATTTTCAGAAGATGAACTTAGGGATAAGTGGTCGTCTGAGAGTTGGAAAGGAAAATCAACTTCCGATCCATTTATAAGCAGAGGTGGTTATAATTGCCGACATCATCTGCAACCGACTGATCCTAGTTGGTATAATGAAAATGGCGATCTTATAATATAGGAGAATACTACTATGGCTGACGAGCAAAAAACGGAGATTGAGAATACTGAGTCTCTTGAAACAAAACAGGAAGAGCAAGAAGTTGAACAACAAGAGCCAATGATTACACAATCAGAGGTTGACAAGATAGTTGAGAAAAGACTTGCAAGAGAAAGAGCTAAATACGAGAAGAAATATGCTGGAGTTGATCCTGAAGAAGCAAGAAAACTTATTGAGGAAAAAGAACAGCAAGAACTCGAGAAGCAAAAACAAAGAGGTGAGTTTGATAAAATTCTGAAAGAAACTGCTGAAAAAAAAGATGCAATCATTCAGAAAATGCAAAAAGAACTTACCAAAACAAGAATAGATGATGCCCTGATCAAGTCGGCAAGTGAGCAACAAGCTATAAAACCAGATCAGGTTGTAAATCTTTTACGCAATAAAGTACAATTAGGTGAAGATGGAAAGCCAGAGATCATTGGAGATAATAATGCTCCGATGTATAACGATAAAGGCGAACTATTAAGCATTGATGACTTTGTTGGTAAATTTTTAGACGATAATCCCCATTTTAGAAATGCTAACCCTAGCGGCTCTGGAAGTACAGGAAATGTCGGTGGGTCTACGCCAAAACCCTTCAGCTTGGCGGATTTAGATATGACTAACCCTAAAGACAGACAGAAATATGCTGAATATAGGAAACAAAGGGACAATAAGCCCACAGTCATTGACTTAAATTAATTAATAAATAGGAGAAAATTATGGCTAATGAAACAACTAGCTCAACGGTCTCGGAATTATATACAGAGATCATTCAAGAAGCATTGTTCGTAGCAAGCGAGCAATCTTTAATGAGAGGTCTAGTCCGTAATTACCAAATCGCAGGTGGTGGTAAATCAGTAGAAGTACCGATTTATGCTAACGTATCAGCGGCGGCGGTAAATGAGGCAACAGACCTATCAAATACAGCAATCAATCCAACATCAGTAACAATTACTGCTTCTGAAGTTGGTATTATGACAACTCTAACAGACTTAGCAAGAAACTCAGCTTCTAGAAATGTAGCGGCAGACATCGGAAGACTTTTTGGTGAAGCAATTGCTACTAAGATTGATACTGACCTTGCGGCTCTGTTTACTGGGTTCTCAACTGAAAAAGGTCCGGGTGCAGGTTCTGAATTATCAGTACAAGATTTATTTGAATGTGCGGCTGAACTAAAAACAAATAAAGCACCGGGTCCATACTATGGTGTTTTTCACCCAAAACAAATTTTCAATGTTAAAAAATCATTGACAAATACATTTGTTGGTAGAGACACAGAACTATCTAACGAAGCAATGAGATCAGGATTTGTAGGCAATATTGCTGGAATACAAATTTTTGAAACTTCAAACATTTCAGTAGATGGCTCTGATGACTCAATCGCTGGTGTCTTTTCACAAGATGCTTTGGGATTAGCAATGATGCAAGACCTTAAAATTGAGTCTCAAAGAGATGCAAGTTTAAGAGCTGACGAGATTGTTGCTACAGCAGTCTTTGGTGTTGGCGAGTTACACGACTCTTATGGAGTTAAATTAACTGCAGACACTTTAGCTAACTAATCATAGTTAAATAAAAGAGGAGGGGTACCTTTCGCCCCTCCTCACTAATCAAAAGGAATTATTATGGCATTTGCAACAAGATCAGATTTAGTAGTTTATCAGCCAGACATTGGCGATATGGGTTTATCTACTGCACAACAAGACGCATATGTAACTCAAGCGATTGCAGATGTGCAAAGAGATATTAGAAACAGATGGTGGTCTGTATTTCAGGCTAACAAAGTTAGAGACAGAAGCTACATTGGCTCTGTCGAAATGGAAAATTCAAAATTAACAGATAGCCAATGGACAAGGGCTACAGTTTATAGAACTCTCGGATATTACATATGTCCGTCATTAACAAAATTTAATAGTGAGGGTAGCGAAGATAGGTTTCAGCAAATGGGATCATATTACAGAACAGCATACGAAGATGAACTTTCGGATATTTTTAGAGATGGTGTAGAATATGACCAAGACGGTGATAGCTCTATTTCTAATTCTGAAAAAGAAGCAGTACATCAATTAAGATTGGTAAGATAATGGTTGCAGTAAACATAAATGTAAATGTTACTGCGGCTAAAGGGTCTTTAAATAGACTACAAAGAAGAATACCAACTGCAACTATTAAAGGAATAGCTGTTGCCTCTACATTTATTCAAAATGCAATAAAAGACAGGACAAGAAAAGGTATAAGTGTTAGTGGCAGTCCTTTCAAAAAATATTCTAAAGCATATGCAAAGAAAAGAGCCGCAAGAGGCTCTACCTTAACACCAAATCTTTTTTTTACAGGTCAAATGCTAGGAAATATGTCGTTTAAGGTATTGAGTAAAACTAAAGGCCAAGTATTTTTTCCAAATAGAACTCAAAATTTAAAGGCATTTTTTAATGATAAGACTAGACCATTTTTTGATGTTAATAATAAAGAAGAGGCAAGGGCAGTAAAAGAATTTAAAAAAGCATTTGAACGAGAACTAAGAATATGAGCGAAAGAGAAGATATAGCGGCTCACATTGTTACAACCTTATCTGCGGTTAGCAGTCCAATAACATTTGGAAAAGTATCAAGAGAGCCAATTGAATTAGAAGAGTTATCACAACAACAATTTCCTGCGGTATTTATATCTACTGCAGACGAAACAAGAGATGATATTACAATTAAAAATTCTGGTATAAGTAGAACTGGAACGATTGATTATAGAATATTTGGCTTTGTTACAAATGGCAGTGCATCAACAACAAATATTGATACAAAGAGAAACGAACTAGTAACAACTGTTGAAACTGCACTTGATGCTGACAGAACCAGAAACGGAAACGCACTTGATACTCAAGTTGTTTCTGTTGAAACAGACGAGGGAAGTATTTTTCCCTATGGAGGAGTTATACTTACGGTAAGATGTCTATATTCATTTACAAGCGGAACACCTTAAAAAATTATGGAAAAAATTTATTTAATTAAAAACGGAGTAGTGATACATACATCTAATCCTGAATTATTTTTAGAAGATGGTTGGAAACATCAAACTAAAAAACAAGAGGCTAAAAAGCCAGTAAGGAAAAAAAATGGCAAAAAGAATAAAGCTACAAAATAAAGATGGCGACTTAATTGAAGTTTGGAGCGATCAATCTGAACATCTAAAAAAAGCTGGTTGGATAGACCCAACCGAAAAAAAATCTAAAACAAAACCAAAATCATTTAACACAGAAGAAGGAGAAGAATAATGGCAGTTCATACAGGATCAGCAGGTCTAGTTAAAGTAGGCGGTAATACAGTTGCGGAGGTGACTGCGTTTACACTAGAAACAGTTGCAGATGTTATTGAGTCAACACAATTAACAGACTCTGCAAAATCATTTGAGCCAAGCAGAGTTTCATTTACAGCAACTATTGAATGTGCATGGGACGAAACAGACACAAATGGTCAGGTTGCTCTAACAGAGGGACAGGCGGTAAGTTTACACCTACACCCAGAAGGTGCGGATAGTGGTGATTATTATTATACAGGAAATGCTATTGTTACAGGAAATTCAGTATCAGTAACAATGGACGATCTGATAAGATTATCAATATCAGTACAAGGTAACGGTGGTATTACTAGAACGACAATATAATTTGACAGTTATAAACAAATAACTTAATAATTGCGTATGTCAGCTATCGACAAAATAAAAGAACACTACAACTCTTTAAGTAATGGCGAAAGCAAATATTTTGAAGAGTGGGATTTAACTTTTTATAAAGAGCCTATCAATCTTGAGAAAAAAGGTAAGCTATTTAAAAAGATGGAACTAGATCCTATCGAGGGTTTGGCATACGCACTTATAGAACTTGCACTTGACGAACAGGGCAAGAACTTATTTTCATTAGAACATAAGATGGCATTAATGAAGAAGGCTGATCCAGATGTATTATCAGAAGCGGCTACTTGGTTGATGCAAACACCATCAAAAAAAGATATTAAAAAAAAATAGATAACGACCACGACTACCATTTAATAGTACAGTTGGCTGATTATTTAAAATTACCAATAAACCAAGTGATGAAATTTTCAGTAGAAGAATTTACAACTTGGATTGTATTTTTAGAAAAAAAACGCAAAGAAGAGCAACACCAGATGAATGTTGCTAAAATGAAAGCTAGAACTAGGAGATAAATGGCTAAACAAGTAAAAATTGATATAGTTGCAAGAGATAAGACCAAAAGAGCGGTTGGCAGTGCAAAGAAAAGTTTAGGCGGATTAAAAACATTTGCTATTGCTGCGGCTGGTGCATTAGCAACCATTGGTGCTGGTAGAGCAATAACTAATTTAGTCAATGTAGGTAAATCCATTGAAAGCCTACAAATTAGATTTAAACTTTTATTCGGTAGTGCTGAAGAAGGTGCAAAAGCATTTGATACACTTACAAACTTTGCATCAAAAGTACCTTTTAGCTTAGAAGATATTGCTGCCGCCTCTGGTAATCTTGCGGTTGTCGCAAAAGATGCAAAAGAATTAGAAAAAATACTTGAAATTACAGGTAATGTTGCAGGTGCTACTGGATTAGATTTCCAAACTACTGCAAGTCAAATTCAAAGAGCATTTGCTGGTGGTATTGCTAGTGCCGACATATTCAGAGAAAAAGGTGTACGAGATATGCTTGGTTTTTCTGCTGGTGCAAAAATATCAGTAGAAGAAACTCAAGAAGCATTTAACAGAGTATTTGCTGGTAATGGAGAATTTGCAAAAACAACCGAAGAATTAGCAAACACCCTTGAAGGTACTTTGTCGATGATTAACGACAAGTTCTTTAATTTCAAAAGAGCAATTAACGAAGCATTTTTTGCAGAACTAAAGAAACAATTTGGCGATTTAAACGAATTCCTTGACGAAAACGAAAAAGAGATTTTACAATTTGGAAGAGATTTAGGAACAGGCTTAGCAACTGCATTAAAAGAAACTGTTGAAAGTGTCGAAACTATAGTTGCTGGTTTAGATTTATTAGCAAGAGCAACTGAAAAAGCTGATGAAAAAACCGGTGGTTTTGCAAGTAAATTATTATTCTTACTTGATCCTTTAAGAGATTTTAAAGTAATTACAGGTTTAATCGCTGACGGAAACCAAGATTTAACAGAAACATTCAACAATTTAATTCCAAGAGTTGAAGAAGCAGGAGAAACTATATCAACCGCACAATTGCAATTTCAAGGACTTGTTGGAACGATTGCAGAGACTGTAAGTCCAGCAGTTCAAGAACTAGAGCAAGATGTTTTAGATTTACAAGAAGCACTTATGCCACTTGGGAATGCATTTGACACTGCATTTGCAACAGCTGATAAAAAGTTAGAAGAGTCCGAAGCTAACAGAAAAAGAATACTTGATAATTCAACTAAAAATTTCAAAGATGCAAAATTCAAAGAAATAGACTTTGAAAGAATGACACAGAAAGAAGCACAGGCTTTAACAAGGGCTGGTTTCAGGCAAGCATTACAAGAGGGTGCAAAACATAACAAGGCATTATTTAGAATTAATCAAGCTATGAATATTGCAGAGGCAGTGATGAATACTGCAACTGGTGTTACAAGTGCATTAAAACTTGGACCGATAATTGGTCCACCATTGGCTATGGCTATAGGTGCTATGGGTGCGGTTCAAGTTGCTACAATAGCGGCTCAACAACCACCAGCTATGTTTGGTGGAGCAAGGCAACAGGGATCGCCATTCTTGGTTGGAGAAAATGGACCAGAACTATTTACACCTGCAACCGCAGGAACAGTTACACCAAACAATCAGCTATCGCAGAATATGGGAACAAATAATTTTAATTTTACTATCAATGCAGTTGATGTTACAGGAGTTGAAGAATTATTAAACGATAACAGGTCAACGATTGTTAATCTTATAAATACAGCATTAAATGATCAAGGAAAAGAGGCATTAATATAATGAGTGGCACATATCCATCATCACCAACATTTAAATCACTAGGATTTGGAAGTGAACAAAAGACTAAAGTATCAATAACGGATAGTGGTAAACAGTTTACCGCTCAAGTTGATGGTCAAAGATGGAAATTTAAAGCCTCATATCCACCTATGCGAAGAAGTGAATTTCAACCAATATTTGCTTTTATAATTAAACAAAGATCACAGAAAGAGACCTTTCAGATAGTGATGCCTGAAATCAGTACTATTAAAGGTACTGTATCAAGTATTGTCGCTACTAAATTAGCCGCAAATGCTGGAGCAACTTCTGTATCATTAAAGAATGTGACAGGAACATTTAAAGCTGGAGATTTAATTAAGTTTAATTCACATAATAAAGTTTATATGATTGTTGCAGATGCAACAGGAGATGGAAGTAATGAAGCTACTATCACAGTAGAGCCACCACTTAGACAAGCACTTTTGGCTGACGATACGGTGATATATACAAATGTTCCATTTACAGTAAGATTAACAAATGATTTACAAGAATTTGTCACACAGGAACTTGATTTTTATAGGTTTGAAGTAGATTTTATTGAGGCTTTATAATGCCAAGAGGTTTAACCAGTATTTTACGAACTGAAATTGCTAAACAAGACTTAAATCCAATAGTCTTAGTACAATTTTTATTTCCAACAGAGCAAAGAATTACAAACCATTATAAAGATTTAGAGGTTGGCGAAAGATGGGACGATGTTTTAGGCAATTGGGACGACAGACCAAGTAATTTTGATGCAACAAGAACGTATACGTCAAGTTCTCATTTGTTAAGTATATCGGCAAAAACAGAGAGTTCTACGATCAATGTAAATAATTTTACAATACAATTATCTGCTGTTGATAATGCATTTACCGCTATATTATTAAATAATAATGTTTCAAATGATTTAGTTACAGTTGATGTAGGATTTATTGATGATAACCAACAACTGATAGATACATTTAATTATTCAAAGGGATTTATAGATAATTTTAATATAGATACTGATAAAGGATTAATAAACATTATTTGCAGTTCGCACTTTGGCGATTTTAGTAGAATGGCTGGAAGAAAAACGAACGAGGGTAGTCATGGAAGATTTTTTGATGCCGATACTAAAAGTTTCGAGTTTGCCGCTCAGACAATCAAAGACTTAAAATGGGGTAGAACATAATGGGTATTTTTAGCAAAATATTTAAAGGCATTACAAGTGTTGTAACTGATATTATAAGTTGGATTATTGACATACCTGAGCCACCAGGTCCACCTGAACAAAATGCGTTTGAAAAAGGAATATTAGTAAATAAACAATCAAACAATGCTTCTATCCCTGTTGTTTATGGAACAAGATTGTTAGGTGGAACTAGAGTTTTTATTGGAGTTGAGGGTGCTACTAATCAATATTTATATATTTGCATAGTACTATGTGAAGGTGAAATAAATGGTATAAATAAAATAAGAGTTGATGACACAGATGTTACTTTCACAGGGTCACTTGCACACGGTGTAACTATTACATCAAATGATACAAGATTTGGGACTAACATTAAAGTACAACCTTTTTTTGGTACCGATGATCAGGTACAATCGTCTCTACTTAATGAAGATGGCGATTGGAATGATAATGCAAACGGTAGAAGATTAAAAGGTATTGCATATCTCGCTATCAGACTTGAATGGGATCGTGATAAATTTGGAGGTATCCCAAAAGTCCAAGCAGAAATAGAAGGAAAAAAAATTCAAACTATTAGTAGTGATATTATTTTAAGTGGTACAAAGACATTTAGTACCAATCCTGCATTTTGTTTATTAGATTATTTAATGAATGAAAAATATGGAAAAGGTATTACTGAAGAAGAATTAGACCTAAAAAGTTTTTATGATGCTTCAATTATTGCAAATCAAGAAGTTTTGCCATTTAGTGGAGCAAGTGTAATACCGCAATTTAGCCTCAATGTTGTACTTGATACAAATGCAAAGATATTAGATAATGTTAAATTCATATTGCGAGGTATGAGAGGCTTTTTGCCTTATTCTGATGGTTTATATAGGTTAATAATTGAAACAACAGGCTCATCTGTATTTTCTCTAAATTCCGATAATATTATTGGTGGTGTAAAACTTATAAGTGAAAAGAAAAATACTAAGTATAATCGTATAAACATTGACTATATTTCTCCTGAGAAAAATTACGAGAGAGATACTTTAGTATTTCCTGAGTCAGACTCTGCACATCAAACATTGAAAACTGCAGATGGTGGTTTTTTACAAGAACTTAATCTTGATCTAAATATGATTACAAATCCATATCAAGCACTACAATTTGCAAAAGTTGTTTTGAATAGAAGTCGTAATCAGCTTACGATACAATGTAAAGCTAATCATCAGGCGATAAATTTATCAATAGGAGATATAGTCGATTTAACAGACACTATACTTGGTATGTCTGCAAAACCATTTAGGGTAATAGGACTTGCACTAAATTTTGATTATACTGTTCAATTAACTTTAGCAGAACATCAAGATGCTTGGTATATATTTGATCCTAAACAACAGGTGGCAGTAGTTCCTGATACAACATTTCCTAATCCGTTTAGTATTCTACCACCAGCAGGTGTTACCTTAACAGATGAATTAATTGCTTATAATGATGGTACGGTCATTGTTGCTTTGAATATTGCAATTACCGCATCACCCGATAATTTCGTTGACGAATACCAAGTTGAATACAAAAAATCCTCTGAAAGTGATTTTAAAGTTCACGCAAGAGGCAGTGAATTAAAACAAAGAGTTTTAAATGTTATTGACCAAGAACGATACGATGTAAGAGTAAAAGCTATTAACAGCTTAGGTGTTTCATCAACCTATGTATCGTCATTAAACTATTTAGTTGTAGGAGCGGTTGCACCACCTTCTGATGTTACTGAATTTGCGGTTAATATTGTAGGATCAGAGGCACATCTTGGTTGGGAGCAAATACCTGATTTAGATTTGGCATTTTACCAAATAAGGTATTCAACAGTCTTACAAAATGCAACTTGGGAAAATTCAGTTTCTATTGTTGAAAAGGTATCTCGACCAGCTACAACAATAAGTGTGCCAGCATTAAAAGGAACATATTTAATTAAGGCATTTGATAAATTGGGCAATGCCAGCACTAACGCAACACAAATAAATACCAATATTACTAAAATAGGTAATTTCAATGCAGTGGCTACTCAACAAGAAAACCCAAACTTTACTGGTAATAAAACAAACTGCAGTGTTGTCAATGGAACATTAAAACTTGATGACTTTACGCAAGATGCTACATATGAGTTCTCGCAAGTCATAGACATAGGAGCAAGTTTTACAAGTAGGGTTACTGCAGTATTAGAACAGTTTGCATCAGACCCTACAATTTTATTCGATGCAGGTAGAGGTTTCACTAATTTTGATGATGTTCCTACAAATATATTATTTGATGGTACTGTTCCTCAAGGATCAAAGGCTATACTACAACTAGCAGTTTCTAATGATAATGTTACCTATTCGCCATTTAAAAATTTTGTTATTGGTGATTATTCTGCTAGGTACTTTAAATTTAGACTATTAATGTCCTCAAGAGATGCAAACTCAATACCAGTTGTTACTACTTGTAAAGCTACTGTTGATATGGAAGACCGCTTAATAACTGATAATGACGTTTCTAGCGGTACAAGTACTAAATCAATTACATTTACAACTCCGTTCAAATCAACTACATATGCAATAGGAATTGCGGCACAGGATATGACAAGTGGTGATTTTTACGAGATAAGTAATAAAACAGCAAATGGCTTTGACATCGTATTCAAAAATAGCAGTAGTGGTATTGTAAACAAAACATTCGACTTCATAGCAAAAGGATTTTAAAATATGGCACAACACGATTATATAATTTCTAACCAAACATTTCCGTCTTACAGAAACGATCACAACAATAGTTTGTCTGCAATTGTAAGCAATAATTCTGGTACATCTACACCATCAACGACATATGCTTATCAATGGTGGTATGATCAAACAAATAATATCTTAAAAATAAGAAATGCAGATAACGATGCGTGGATTAATTTTGCTACATTTGACCAAACTAACGACAGATTTTCTCTTGCAGTACACGATATAACTGCAACTGGTTCTGGATTAATACCGTCAGGAACAATTATGTTATTTCAACAAACAACTGCTCCTGTTGGTTGGACTAAACTCACAACTCAAAATAACAAAGCATTAAGGGTGGTATCAGGTACTGCAGGCACAGGTGGGTCTGCCTCATTTACTGCCGCATTCAATAGTAATCAAACTGTAAGCGGAACAACTGGTTCATCTTCTGTGACAATCACTGGTAGTGTAGGATCACATACCTTGACAGTTAGTGAAATTCCAAGTCACTCACACTTTACTGCTAAAGAAACTTCTGTAACAACCAACGGAGTATTCGGTGCTGTAACAAATCCTACAATGGCAAAAGGTGGTGCTGGTGGTATGGGATCTTCCGATTATCACATTCAGTATACTACAGGCAATCCAGACGTTGGTAGTACAAATGCAATTGGTGGTAGCTCTGGTCATACTCACAATGTAGGTAGTTTATCTGGTTCAGCTCATACACATGGATTTAGCACAACTTTTAATCAAGACGTGCAATATGTAGATATAATACTGGCACAGAAAAGCTAATGAAATTAGAGGTTAAATCAAATTGTCCACTAAATAAATTTAAACCTTGCAAAAAGTTTGATTGTGCATGGTTTATACAAATTAGGGGAAATGATCCACAGACAGGAGAGGCGACAGACGAATTTGGTTGTGCGGTATCTTACTTGCCTATCTTAATGATCGAAAATGCCCAACAAACTAGGCAAAGTGGTGCTGCAATCGAAAGTTTTAGAAATGAAATGGTAGAAGCAAACGAAAATTCATTTAATTTATTATTTAAAAATACTTTAATTCAATTAGATAAAAAAGGAAATCAAAATGGCTCAAGATCCAAGTAATGCTGGTGGTAATAGTTACACCTTAGATAATGTAACATTTCCTACTGGTCGAAGCAAAATACAATCTATATTCAATGCAATAAGAAGTACAAATAAAGGTAGTTCTGCTCCAGATTTAGTAGCAGGTCAATTTTGGATTGATGACTCTGGAGGAGCAACTTGGATTATGTATTTTTACGATGGCTCTAATAATATAAATTTTGCTACCATTG
>MDTC01089859.1_pt1 | contig 21999 bp, 22 predicted proteins | sample 811181 | NCBI WGS metagenome assembly MDTC01 (sample SAMN05326644, study PRJNA326480) | marine metagenome | isolation source: seawater | place: Pacific Ocean: North | collected 2011 | reverse complement strand
CTGTTGATCTAAAAGAAGAAGTGGGTCAATTGCAAGATGAGCAGCTTAAAGTCTTGCAAAATTTGGAAGAAGAATTGCTGCAAATACCTAATATCCCTCATGAATCTGTTCCTTTAGGAAAAACACCAGAAGATAATGAGGTAGTTAGAAAATGGGGAGAGTTTCCCGTTTTAGCCAGTGACAATGATTTACCACACTGGGACCTGGCTAAAAAGTTTGGAATTTTTGATCTAGAATTAGGTGTCAAGTTGACAGGTGCGGGATTTCCTGTTTATACCGGAAAGGGTGCACAGTTGCAAAGAGGATTAATAAACTTCTTCCTTACGCAAGCAACAAACGCAGGCTATAAAGAAGTAATTCCACCATTATTGGTTAATGAGACAAGTGCCCGTGCAACTGGACAATTGCCTGATAAAGAAGGACAGATGTATGAAATGAAGGAAGATCCGTATTTTCTTATTCCTACAGCGGAGGTGCCAATTACAAATATGTTCAGAGGCGAATTGGTAGAAGAAAAGGATTTGCCAATCCGCTTAACAGGATACACCCCCTGCTTTAGAAGAGAAGCGGGTTCTTATGGAGCGCACGTAAGGGGTTTGAATCGCCTGCATCAATTCGATAAAATTGAAATTGTCCAAATTGCTCATCCAGATAAGAGTTATGAAGTGCTCGAGGAAATGGTAGCCCATGTGGAGTCTTTGGTAAAGGCCTTAGAATTGCCTTATCGAGTATTGCGCTTGTGTGGGGGTGATTTAGGCTTCACTTCTACGCTAACCTATGATATTGAGGTATATAGTGCTGCACAAAAACGATGGTTGGAGGTCAGCAGTATTTCTAACTTCGAAACTTATCAAACTAAGCGTTTAATGCTGCGTTACAAAGATGTTGATGGAAACAGAAAGTTGGCCAATACGCTAAATGGCAGTGCCTTAGCACTTCCAAGAATTCTAGCGGCGCTCATTGAAAATAATCAAGAACCTGATGGCATTCGAATGCCAAAAGCAATTCAATCCTTTGTTGGATTCGATAAGTTGAGTTAGTTTTTTCAACATCAAGTCCTTATAAATATTTTACAGACAAGAATCAATTTCAAGATATAAGTTTATCTCAAGCTATAAGATTTGGCAATTATTTTACAAGCTATCAATTGCTTTTGCAAGATCTCGATCTTTTGCTGTGATGGTATTTCCTTCATCATGCGTGGTCAAGTGAATTTCTACCTGATTATATACATTACTCCACCACGGATGATGATTGTGCTTTTCAGCTAAAATTGCGACTCTAGTCATAAAAGCAAAAGCCTCAGAAAAATTCTTAAAGGTATATTTCTTTATAAGTTCGTTGTTTTCTTCTTTCCACATTTCTTTATGTTTTTATTGATGAGACCAATCAAAAGTATCCAAATTACTTACACATGCTTTAAGCATTTCGATAGATAAATGTATATCTTCTTTGTTACACATTTCTATCACTTGATGTATGTGTCTAGTAGGAATAGAAATTGCGCCAGCAATTGTTCCATATTTCGACATTCGCTGCATCCCTGCCGTATCGGTACCCCCTGCAGTTAAGATTTCTGCTTGCCATTTGAGCTTATGCTTATCTGCAGTTTCTTTCATATATCTTACCATTCGGGTATCGCAGACTGTTGAGCTATCCATAATTTTAATAGCGGTTCCATTGCCCATTTGAGTGATTTGTTCATGAGGCTGCGATCCAGGTACGTCAAATGCAATAGTCGTGTCAAGACCGAAACTAAAATGAGGCTCTACATGATGACCAGCAACTGTAGCACCCCGAATACCGATTTCTTCTTGTACAGTGAAAACTCCATATAAGTCATAAGGCACTTCTTTATCCTTTAATTGTTTTAACGCCTCAAGTAATATAAAAACTGAAACTCTATTATCTAAAGATTTAGCATTCACGCAATTCCCCATTTCTATTAGTTCTCTTTGACGTGTAATTGGATTGCCAACTTCAATATATTCTTCAACTTCTTCTTTACTCATCCCCATGTCAATAAAGAAATCAGTCGTCTTAAGATTTTTAGTACGTTCGTCAGGAGTCATTACATGTATCGGTTTGCTACCCATTACTCCTATCAAATCTTTTTTACCATGAACGATTACTCGCTGCGCAGTTAAAGTTTTTGGGTCAAATCCCCCAAGCGTATGGAAACGAACAAAACCTTTATTATCAATTCCGGTTACAATAAAACCTATTTCATCGAGATGTGCAGCTACCATTGTACGCTTGCTACTGTCTTTTCCCTTTTTAAGCGCAATTAAGTTTCCCATCGCATCAATACTTACTTCATCAACAAAGGGAGTCACTTGATCTTTAATAAAATTGCGTATTCGATTTTCGAAACCCGGAGCTCCGGCGGTTTCTGTAATAGTGGCTAGTAGAGCTACATTGATCATACCTGATTTTTTGTTTATTTGTAAAGCTTAGGCAAATGTACGCCTTCTAATCGAAAGGAAAAATTTACAATAAAAAAGGGCTTCTACCAAAGGATGCTCTTCTTTTTGCTTACCGCTTTTTATTAATCTTCTGTGGATGTTTCGTCTGATTTCAACTGCGCAGCTTTCTTTTCCGATTCGGTAGAGTGTATTAATTTTTTACTGTCTTCCTTCATCTTTAGAATGAGCTCCTTGTGTTCTATTTTGTCGGTATTGAGTTTAATTATTGAGGGAGATACATTAATTTTAGTACCTGCCTGATCAACTTTGATTGGATCAAGTTTGATCGTTTCATCCGCCTCAAGAGTAACTTCATTTTTCTCTATACCTTGACTAAATCCAAAGACTATAAATGCAATACTGAGAATTAGTAAATTAACTTTTTTCATAATTTAGTATTTTATTTTTTTTGGGGAATTGTGCCAATAATGGTGACTCCACCCTTTACCTTGTCTTTTAGCTTGGTATGGATAACAGTGTTAAGGGGTAAAAATAGGTCAACCCTTGACCCAAATTTTATAAAACCAAACTCTTCACATTGCTCCACATCTTCTCCTACTTTCAGGTAGTTAACTATCCTTCTTGCTAACTTCCCTGCTATTTGCCTTGTTAAGATACTGACTTGATCATTACCAACGACGACGGTGTATCGTTCATTTTTGGTAGAAGATTTGGGGTGCCATGCCACAAGGTATTTTCCTGGATGGTACCTTACATATTTTACTTCTCCTGCAATAGGATTTCTGTTTACATGCACATTTGTAGGGGACATGAATATAGATACTTGAATTCGCTTGTCTTTAAAGTATTCAGGTTCTTCAACTTCTTCAATAACGACAACCTTTCCATCTGCAGGAGCTATAATTTGATCATTATGCTGGTTAAATATTCGAAAAGGAATTCGAAAAAAAGCAACTACAAATCCAAAAAACATTAATGAGACAATTCCGAAAAATACACGGAAAGAACTCATAGATTGAATGAAATTTGCAGCAATATTCATTAAAAGTAAAAGAGCTATGGTTACTAATATAATTTTATAGCCCTCCTTGTGTATATTGTATTTGTTGTTTATTCTCATAAAATTGCTTCCCTATAAGCCGTGCAAAAATAACAATAATAACGAAGAATTGTTCCTATGAACTTAAGTAAAACAAATGATATAGAATGCAATGAAGGGAATCACAAAAATGAATGCATCAAAACGGTCGAGGAATCCGCCGTGTCCAGGAAGTATATTCCCTGTATCTTTTATCCCTAAACTTCTTTTCATTAGGGACTCAACTAAATCTCCGGTAGCAGAAAAATAGGCAATAAGCCATGATATGACGGCCCATTCTAAGGTGCTTAAATCTTGAAAAATATAGCCTAAACTGAAGCCCAGTGCAGTTAGTACGAGAAGCCCTCCAATTGAGCCTTCCCATGTTTTGTTAGGAGAAATTCTTTTAAATAGTGGTCTGCTGCCAAATTGACTACCAATTATGTAAGCGGCACTATCATAGACCCAAACCAAAACGAGAATGCCAAGCAATGTCCCAGGGGAATAAAAACCATTTTTGTAAACAATAAAATTAAGCAATGAAAATGGAATACCGATGTATACGAATGCACTCAGGTTTAATCCAATATTGATTAATGGTTTTTCTGACTTAGAGTAAAGCTCAACGATAAAAAGTCCAAAAATCAAAACAGGAAGAATGCTGATAAACTTGATGCTAAGTTTGTCCGACATAAAAGCAGCAGTAATAAGGAATCCCAAAACATTAGTTGCCATTAACCAAACTCGGTAAATTTTGGCATATTTAGGTTTTTCATCCCGAAGAGAAACAGTAATATCAAAAAATTCATTGGTGCAAAAGGCAGTGACTAATGCAATAAGTACGATATACCCCGCTTGAAAATAAGAAGCTCCAACCATTATGGCTACAAAAAGAATGCCTGATAAGGCTCTAGTTAAAAAGGTGCTCATACTTTTTTTAGCTTATTAGATTTAGTTAGTTGATGAAAGTAGTAAACACTGATGATAAAAACAATTATTCCTATTGCAGAAATATATAAAGGTGGATTTGCTTCTAAATCTACCTGCGTAAGCTTATTTTGATTGCTTAAGGTCAGAAGTACGATTAATCCATTGTTGAGTAAGTGCATAAAAATACTTACCCAAAGATTTTTTGTTCGATAATAAACATACCCTAAGATTCCACCCATAAACAACAAGGGAAGAATATAGTAGAATTGAAAATGCATCATAGCAAATAAGATAGAAGATATAAAGATAGCATGAAATGCACCTATCTTCATATCATTCAAAACTCCTATTAAAAGGCCTCTAAAGTAAATCTCTTCAGCAATCGCTGGGAAAATGGCAAGGGTTAAGAAGACTATTAAAAATTCGCTTAAACCGGAAAATTTTAAAAAGAATGCTTGCGCTTCCGAAGTAAGCTCTTGCAGGCCTTGAAATTTAACCTTTAAACCATCAGGAAGCGGAATAATATTATTCAATTCCATCAAGTAATTCAAAAAGAAATTAGCACTTAAAATGATTAAAGCTCCCAATGCAATGTGCGAAAGCTTGGGGGGATTTAAAAGCTTTAAGAACTCAAACACATACCTCTTGTATACGTAGGTGATAAGAATGGCAGGTAAAATCAACATTATGATAACCGACACAATCTGGGTAAGGCCCAGCTCCAGTATACTCTGATTGCCAATTAGCTCAAGCGAACTAGGAGACGGCCTCATAATAGTTACACCAAAAACGGCTATTATAGGGAGTACCGCCCACAAAAAAACCATCAAAGGTCGGTGCTCCAATATCCCTCTTTTTTTTTGAGGTAAATCATCTTCCATAGAATTGTAAAATTAACAAATTATTTAAAGTCAACTAATGTACTCCAGGCTAAGAGGATTTTGGCATTTATAAACTGGATAAGATTTACAGTAATTTGACAAAAAAAGTATCTTTGCTTTATGGTGAAAATCGACCAATTGGAATTAGGAGATTTCCCTCTCTTGTTAGCGCCGATGGAGGATGTAAGTGATCCACCTTTTAGGGCATTATGCAAGGCAAATGGGGCGGACCTAATGTATACTGAATTCATTTCAACTGAAGGGCTGATTAGAGATGCGGATAAGAGTGTCAAAAAGTTAGATATTTACGATGCGGAACGACCTATCGGTATTCAAATTTTCGGTTCCGTTCTAGAGTCCATGATGATGTCGGCAAGAATTGTGGAAAAAGCTAACCCAGAAATTCTAGATATTAATTTTGGTTGTCCAGTGAAGAAGGTCGTTGGGAAAATGGCTGGTGCTGGTATTTTACAAGATATACCCCGCATGGTGTCCTTAACAGAGGCTGTTGTGAAATCCACTAATTTACCTGTAACCGTTAAAACAAGGTTGGGCTGGGATAGTAACTCTATTCGTATTCAAGAAGTCGCAGAGCGATTGCAAGATGTTGGTATTAAAGCACTTAGTATTCACGGTAGAACTCGAAAGCAAATGTATAAAGGGGAGGCCGATTGGTCTGAAATTGCCAAGATTAAGGAAAACCCTCGTATTCAAATCCCAATTTTTGGAAATGGAGATATTGATACGCCGGAAAAGTGCTTAGAGTATAAAAATAAATATGGGGTTGATGGAATAATGATTGGTAGAGCAGCAATTGGGTATCCATGGGTTTTCAGGGAAATTAAACATTATATGAAGACAGGGGAACATCTTGCTCCTCCATCTGTAGATGAGCGAGTTGATACCGCACTAAAACATTTAAAGACCTCAATTGAATGGAAAGGGGATGTGCTTGGAGTTCTTGAAACCAGGAGGCACTATGGGAGTTATTTTCGAGGTTTCCGAGATATTAAATCCTACCGAATGAAGCTGGTCAACTCGATGGAGCATGAAGAATTATTTGATACTCTTGAATCGATTCGGGAGAATTACAATATGGTAGGGATTTAATCCTCCTGTTTCCGCCATTTCGATTTGTTGCCTAATTTTTCAGGTGGAAATCAGATAAATACCTAGAAGAAAACGCACTGAAATATTTGGCAAATTTCAGCCGTAAAAATCCTAAGCAAAAAACAAAATTTTTTTTCTTTGAGTGTTAATAAAATGTTAGTTTTTTGTAATCCACATGCCTAATAGTTGTGTTTATTGATTATAAGACACATTCAACATTTAATGTTGAAAACCACCCTTTCTTTTTTGATTTTTTCCTAATACTTTTGAAAAGCAAATAACAGTAAAAGTTGCTTGCTAGAACTCCAAACAGGTAATTTTTATTTTGGGATATTTCCTAAGGCGCTAATTTCGCGCTCTTCGAATAATTGCCTCGAGTTAGATTCACATAAAATTTTAGAAGTAAGCAATTACTTCTATAACAATCCATTTTTCTGTTTTTAGGGGAGAAAAATGATAAGTTGTAAACCCTATTTAAATTAAATTTAATGAATAAAGAAGTTAAAGAACCAATCCTACACGAAAACAATGAACGTTTTGTGTTATTCCCAATCCAGCACAATAAGATATGGGAGATGTACAAACAAGCTGAAGCAAGCTTCTGGACAGCAGAAGAAATTGATTTAGCTCCTGATATGAAAGATTGGGAAAGCCTTAATTCAGATGAAAGACATTTTATTAGTCATGTCCTAGCATTTTTTGCAGCAAGCGATGGCATTGTTAATGAGAACTTGGTGATTAATTTTATGCAAGATGTGACCATTCCAGAAGCTAGATGCTTTTATGGTTTTCAAATAGCTATTGAAAATATACACGCGGAAACATACAGCTTATTGATTGATACTTACATCAAAGATGAGCAAGAGAAGTCTAAAATGTTTAATGCTATCGATACGATTCCTTGTGTCAAGAAAAAAGCAGATTGGGCATTGAAGTGGATTGAAGACTCTCCATCATTTGCGCACCGATTAATTGCTTTTGCTGCCGTTGAAGGAATCTTCTTTTCTGGAAGTTTCTGTTCAATATTTTGGCTAAAGAAAAGGGGTCTAATGCCCGGACTTTCCTTCTCCAATGAGTTAATTAGTAGAGATGAAGGATTGCATTGCGATTTTGCTTGCTTGATTTATACGATGTTAAACAACAAACTAGATGTTAAAGAGGTTAACTCTATCATTATGGAAGCTGTCGATTTTGAAAAAGAATTTGTAAGCGACGCATTGCCAGTTTCTTTAATTGGAATGAATGCAGAAATGATGTGCGACTATATTGAGTTTGTAGCGGATAGATTATTAGTTTCGCTCGGCTACGATAAAGTCTACAATGCAAAAAATCCATTCCCATGGATGGAGATGATTTCGCTTCAAGGAAAAACCAACTTTTTCGAAAAACGAGTTGCTGAATACCAAAAAGCAGGTGTTTCTGCAAAGAAAGAGGATCACTCGTTTTCAATTGATGAAGATTTTTAATGCCACAGCTAACGAATAAACTAAGATAAAAAACTACCTAAAAGACTAACTATAATGTACGTAATCAAAAGAAATGGAAGAAAAGAGGCAGTGATGTTTGATAAAATCACCGCAAGAATTAACAAGCTATCCTATGGATTGGATAACAAATACGTGCAACCTACTGAAATTGCTAAAAAGGTAATTCAAGGAATGTTCGATGGGGTGACAACCACAGAATTAGATAATCTTGCGGCTGAAACGGCAGCATCAATGACAACTGTTCACCCAGATTATGCAATTTTAGCTGCTCGTATTGCAGTTTCAAACCTACACAAGAACACAAAGAAGTCTTTTTCAGAGGTGGTAGAAGACTTACATAAATATGTGGACCCAAAAACAGACGAATCAGCTCCCTTAGTAGCAGATGATGTGCACGAAATTATTATGAAGAATGCGGAAGAGTTGGATTCTGCCGTAATACATTCAAGAGATTTTCATTACGACTTCTTTGGTTTTAAGACCTTAGAAAGAGCATACTTATTGAAGTTGAATGGTCAAATAGCAGAGCGTCCTCAACATATGTTAATGCGTGTGTCGGTAGGTATTCATAAAGAGGATATTAAGTCGGCTATTGAAACCTATAACCTGATGTCTCAAAAATGGTTTACGCATGCCACTCCTACTTTGTTCAATGCAGGTACTCCTAAACCACAAATGTCATCGTGCTTCTTATTAACGATGAAGGATGATAGTATTTCTGGTATTTTTGACACCTTGCGTCAATGTGCAGAAATTTCTAAATCGGCAGGAGGAATTGGTTTGAGTATTCATAATGTGAGAGCTAATGGGAGTTATATAAAAGGAACAAACGGAACTTCTAATGGTATTATTCCAATGTTGAGAGTTTTTAATGATACGGCTCGTTATGTAGATCAGGGTGGAGGGAAACGTAAAGGAGCCTTTGCAGTTTACTTGGAGCCTTGGCATGCTGATGTTTTTGATTTCTTAGATCTGAAAAAGAATCACGGTAAAGAAGAAAATAGAGCAAGAGATTTATTCTATGCCCTATGGATTCCAGATTTGTTTATGCAGCGGGTGCTGGAGGATGGAGAATGGAGTTTGTTCTGTCCAAATGAAGCCCCAGGTTTAGCGGATACGCACAGTGAAGAATTTGAAGCTTTATATACTAAGTATGAGCAGGAAGGTAGAGCGCGAAAAACAGTAAAGGCGCAAAAATTATGGTTTGCTATCTGTGAATCTCAAATTGAAACTGGTACACCATATATTTTATATAAGGATGCTGCGAACAATAAATCGAATCAACAAAACCTAGGAACGATCAAGTCTTCTAACTTGTGCACGGAGATTTTAGAATACACTGCGCCAGATGAGGTTGCGGTTTGTAATTTGGCCTCATTAGCACTTAATAAGTATGTTGGTAAAGATGGTAAGTATGATTTTCAAAAATTATACGACGTAAGTTATCAGGTCACTAAAAACCTGAATAAGATTATTGACAATAATTATTACCCAGTACCAGAAGCGAAAAATTCAAATATGCGTCACAGACCGATTGGTATTGGTGTACAAGGATTAGCAGATGCTTTCATGTTGTTGAGATTGCCATTTGAAAGTGAGGAAGCAAGAATGTTAAACAAAAACATTTTTGAAACAATTTACTTCGCAGCAATGACGGCTTCGAAAGATCTTGCGAAGAAAGAAGGAGCTTATGAGACTTTTAAAGGATCCCCACTAAGTGAAGGCAAATTCCAATTTGACCTTTGGGATGTTAAGCCAAGTGGCATGTGGAATTGGAACAAATTAAGAAAAGAAGTAATGAAGCATGGAGTAAGAAATAGCTTATTGTTAGCACCAATGCCAACAGCTTCTACTTCTCAAATTTTAGGAAATAATGAGTGCTTTGAACCATACACGAGTAACATCTACTCAAGAAGAGTGCTGTCGGGAGAGTTTGTTATTGTAAATAAACACTTGCTGAAAGACTTGATTGAAAGAGAACTGTGGAGTGATGACATGAAGTACAAGTTGATTGCCCGAAATGGCTCAGTTCAAGATATCCCAGAAGTACCTCAGGATCTAAAGGATTTGTATAAAACGGCATGGGAAATATCTTCAAAAGCAGTGATTGAAATGAGTGCAGATCGTGGAGCTTTCATTTGTCAATCGCAAAGTTTGAACATCTTCATGGAAAATGCCACTTTCAAAAAACTATCTTCTATGCACTTCTATGCATGGAAAGCAGGATTAAAAACGGGTACTTACTACTTAAGAACGAAAGCAGCTAGAGATGCAATCAAATTTACAGTTGATAGTCAGTACTTGAAAGGAGATAAAATTGATGATGATAAAATTGCAGCGGCAGTTTGTTCATTAGATGATCCAGATTCATGTGAAATGTGTTCTGGTTGATATCCAAACTTACTTTTAAATCTAAGCAAAAGCCATCCGCGACAAACGGATGGCTTTTGTGTTTTATACGGAATATGCAAAGGGATAAATCATAAAGATAATCCCTTCCAGTATTGAAAGCAGGAGAACGATTAAATTCTTGTATAAATACTTTGTGTGTATTCCCTAAGCTCGACTTATTGGAAAAGTCATACAGTGCGGACCTCCTCTTGCTCTTGAAAGCTCTGTGCTCGGAATAGCAATAATGGTTTTTTCAACAGTCGTTGGCTCAGGTGCTTCCGCTAAGAAATCCTTTGCATTTATGACGCGATAACCAGCATTTTCCAATGCAATAGCCGTATGAAAGTTTCTGTCATAGGCAATAGCAACCCCATTTTTTACTGTTACTAAATTACAGCCATCTGTCCACTGTTCTCTTGCACCAAATGTCTCGTCTCCATTTCCACATAGAATAAATTTCATTTGGGGATTATGGTCTACAAAGAAATCATATAAAGTGGAGTATTCTTTTTTGCTACCGTCATTACAATATTTAGTCACCTTGATTATATCTGAGCGCAGGGTATCTTCGTAAATTACATATTCATTGGTACTGATTTGAGTAAAGAGGGTGTCTATATGCATGGAGGATCGATCTTTTGCAATAACAATTCTGACCACATTATCAATTACTCCTTTTTGGAACAATTCTTCTTTCAGACTATTGAAGGCTTCAGGGGTAGATCGTTCGCTACAACCAACCAATAAATGGTCTTTGTCCAGCATCATTACATCTCCACCCTCCAAGGTGTGCTCATCTCCTTTTTTTGTCATATCTACAATCTTGGCATCTCCATTTTCTTGAAAGGAAAGAAACTCAGGGTGATAGTATATGATGTATCGAGTTAAAATAGACTCTCTTGTTCTCGCTTTTTTAGACGCATGGCAGATCAAAACATGATCATTCACCACGACCCCAATATCTCGAGTAAAAACGTAGTTAGGCAATGGAGGTAAAATAGAAACTTCAGTTGATTTTAGAATTCCTGTAAAAAGTGTATAAGCAAGGTCTTCCGCATTTAACGACCTAATCTTTTCTGTTTCTTCCTCTTCCAAATTTTCTAAGTCAGCAATGTATTGGATTAACTTATCCTTTGAATTCAACGGATTAATCTTCAAAACCTCTACAAGCATTTGCAAGGTGTCAATGACATTTTCTTTTCCAGCAAAATGAGCTAAAACTGAAGTGAATAGTTCATGTTCTTGACGCATTAAGGGAAGAAATACAATATCATCATAGAGGAATTTTAATGCATTCTTAGGAGTTATTACTTCTATTCCGTCATCCGGGTGATGCACGATTACTTTTCGAAGAATGCCTGTTTCATTGTTTATCATCGTCATATTTTTTAAATAAATATCTGAGCAGTTATTTTAAATTGGCTTGGATTATCAAATATAACACTATGAATTTTCAATTAATAGAAATCTGAACTTTTGCCTTGCTTAAAGTTTATCTCGAGCACGGTAAAGGTTTAGTCTCACGAAGCCCTGGCTTAGCGTAAATTAGAACCTTTGAAGAATTAATAATTAGACATCATCACCTCTTAGAATCCTAAATCTTTTTCTAGCTTCAACCATAAGCACGCTGTTTGTATAGTCTGTGATAATAATTTTATAGTATTCCATGGCCTTATCAGGTTGATCTAAATATTTTTGATATATCTCGCCCAATAGGAAGAGGGCATTATCAGCTAAAATATCTTCTCTGAAATCTTGAAACAATAATTTTAAAAGAGTATTGGCTTTTTCAAATTCTTGTGATTCGAGCAAGATTTGTGCTTGCTTATAGTAGATATCGTCTGTAAGCGCATGGCCTGGATACTTGATTAAGATATCACCCAATAGGCTCAAGGCTTCTTGATCCTTATTTTGAATATGTAATAAGTCAGCATCTGCATACATCTGCATAGTCGCAGTGGTGGTATCTAAGCCTAAGTTATCTAATATAAAAATGGATAGTTTCAACGCATTGTTTGCAATAAGCTCTGTAGTTGCTCCTTTTAGTATTGCCAATTGAGCTTGCGCCCATTCAAATTCACCTTTAAAATAAGATAGCTTGGAATTTCTAAACCGGGCGTCTTCACCTATTGGACTATCTTTCTCGTCTTTATCTACCTGGGCATATAAAAGGGTGGCCTCCCAAACGTCGCCAAACAATACATAGAAATCACCTAAATCAAGCTTAACAAGGTTTTTGGTTTTCTTGGGTAAGCTGGGGATTGCCAATAATTCTTCCATCAGTTGAATGGCAGCAGCAATATCATGTACATAATAAGCCTGCAATTTAGCTAACTCTTGCATCGAATTTACCGTACTTACATTTTTACCGTAGTTGGATAGAAATGTTTCATATTCTTGCTGTAAAGTAGCAATATCCTCATTCGAGTAGTCAAGTGTATTTGTTATTTTAAGTTTTCGCGATTCAATTTCCCCAGATTTAGCTAATTGAAAAAATCGGCCAGCTTTTCCTTTGGATTGCACATAAATAAAGGCCTCTATTGCAGCATCATATTGCTGCTCTATAATGGCATCATTTGCCAGTTGGATGATACGTCCTCCATCCTCCTGATTTCTTTTATCAAGTGCCTCAGCTTGAATCAAGGCTTGCTCATAATCTGCTTGGTGAGTAAATAACCAAATCAACAACTCCAAATATTCAGTTTTTGCAGAATTCTTTTGAACTAAGCTATATAATTGTTCTTCTAATTCGTCTTGTAAACCTTCTTTTTCAATATTATTGGTCAAAATACTTTGAACAGAGTTTTTGTAGATGGGATTTTCGCTCATTAAATACAGATAGGTGCCTACTGCCTCTTTTATTTTGTTTTCCTGCAAATAAACATTTCCCAGTTCAAATCCGAATAGTGATTTATCCTTCAATAGCTCACGCCCTTTTAAATAGCATTCAATCGCATAATCAAGTTTACGAATTCCAATAAATTTTGATGCAGTACTGCGAATAATTGTTTGATTATAAGGCAACAGGCTTAACACCTTAGTATACAAATCCTCAGCTTTAGCAGATTCATTATTCTGTGAATAAACATAGCCTAGGTCTATTTTGTAGCTTATGTCGTCTTTATTTTTTTTGACTTGCCTTTTCACTAATTGCTCAGCATGAGCATAATCGTTCAAGCGAATATATGAATTGTATAAAGAGGTATAATAGTATAAGTTCTGATTATTATCCTTCCATAATTCTTCAAACAACTTAGCTGACTTCTCATAATCACCTGTTTGATAATATTGTTTAGCCAACGCTAAAGTTTTATCTACTTGCGCATGCGCTCTAATCAGGAGGAAAGTAAAGGCGCTAAATATGAATAATTTCAACTTCATTTATCGTAGACCTAAAGATAAGCAACTTCAGCTCAAATTGTTTTCTCAACAAGTGAAGCTAATGAATATAGATGTTGCAAGTCGCTTTTAAGGATAAAAAAAGTCCCACAATTTATTTTGTAGGACTTTCTTAATTTAGTTTTTTATGTTAACCAATTTTGAAGTTAATTGGAATGATATATTGCACAGGAACAGATTTACCTCTTTGCTTACCTGGAGTAAATTTCGGCATGGTTTTCACTAATTTAAGTGCTGCGTTATCCAATAAGCTATCAGCGCCTTTTGCAATAGTAACATCAGTAACCTCTCCTTTTTGATTAACTACGAAACGAACGAATACTTTCCCTTCAATATCATTTTCTAAAGCCATCGGTGGGTAAACGATATATTTGGCAATGAACTTCTGAATTTCAGTATTTGTGCAAGTTGTTGCAGCATTACCCGATAAATTTTCGCAGCCTCTAAACTTAGGCATATCCTCTACAATTGTAAAAATTTCTTGTTCAGCTGACTCTTCAGGTTCAATCACATCGGGAACTTCAATAATTTCATCTTCTTCGATTTCTATATCTTCAATTTCCGGCTCATCTTCTAAAATTTCGTCATCTTCAACCACTTGAATTTCTGGTGGTGGTGGTGGTGGTGGTGGTGGCTTAATCTGCTCTGTTTGAGGTGCCTCAATTTCCAATTCGTCATCAATGGCTTCCATTACTAAAGCTTCAATTTGTTGAGGCTTATCTCTCCAAGTCAAAGCATATATAGATGATGAAAAAGCCACAATTGCACCGAAAGCCAAAATTACCGTTCTAACTTTAGATAAATCTGCTTCTGCATATTTTTTCACAAATACTGACTTAGATTCATCAGAGCCTTCATATTTGGAAATAATCTGTTCAGTGCTTTTTCCGCCAGATAGCAAAAAATATGCAATGCCGTAACCAGCTGCGGCAAGTCCGACAATGATTAATAATAATATTCCTGCTAATTGTAACATACTAATTTATTTGTGTGCTTAAAGATATTTATTTACTATTACATATGCAAACATTGCTCCTGTTCCGTTTGCTAATATATCAAAAACATCAAACATTCTAGTTGATGTAAAATAATATTGTGAGCATTCAACAATAAATCCATAAAAAAAGGATAAAACACAAGCAAAGCCAATACTCCACCATAAATTTCTGATGAAAAAAGCCTTATAAAGGACAATAGTCAAAAGAGAGTACATGCTAAAGTGTATAAATTTATCTGCTTGCATCACTGGCGCTTTTGGCAATTCTATGGATGGTAATAAAGAAACATACATTATCGCAACTAAAAGAACGATTGCTATGCTGGTATATCCAGGATGAATTTTTATTGATGTTTCCATAAATATATTCTTAAAAAATCATTCATGTTTTACTTAACTTTACCTTTTAAATGTAACATGAGCTCTAATACTAAACGCAAAAAATCATTTGTTAATTATGAACATTGCCTTATTCTTTGGTTCTTTTAATCCCATCCATTTAGGACATCTGTTTATTGCTAATCATATGGCTCATCATACGGACTTAGATGAGGTTTGGTTTATTGTCTCTCCGCAGAACCCATATAAAGAAAAGAAAAACTTGCTTTCCGAATATGATCGATTACATTTAGTTAACTTGTCGATTGAGGATAATCCAAAACTTAGATCGAAGGATATAGAATTTTATTTACCTAAACCATCCTACACTATCGATACCTTAATTTTTTTAGAGGAGAAATATCCAAATTATCGGTTTGCCTTAATTATGGGGGCTGACAACTTAAAAACCCTTCCCAAATGGAAGAAAGGTGATCTACTGATGAAAAATTACCCAATTTATGTTTATACACGCCCAGGAACTAAATTGGCAGAGGAAAAATATCCTAAAAATATTGTCTTGCAAGAAACACCTCAAGTGTATTTGTCTGCGTCATATATTAGGGAGGAAATAAAGAATGGGGGAAGCATCAAATACCTGGTGCCAGAATCAGTAGAACAATACATCCATGATTCAGGTTGGTATAAATGAAACTGAAAGTAGTGAAGAAGTGTTTACCTAATATTCAACCCAAATCAGTATGAAAATTGGAATAGTATGTTACCCAACTTATGGGGGAAGTGGTGTAGTTGCCACAGAACTAGGTAAAGCGCTTGCAAAAGAAGGACATCTGGTCCATTTCATAACCTACATGAGGCCTCCGCGGCTCGATGTGTTTCAACCCAATGTATTTTTTCACGAGGTCAGTTTCCAGAATTATGCGCTTTTTGAGTATCCACCTTATGAAACAGCACTGGCCTCCAATTTAGTAGATATTGTTAAATATCAAAACTTGGATTTGCTGCATGTTCATTATGCAATTCCGCATGCTTCGGCAGCCTTTATTGCAAAGCAAATTTTAAAAGAGCAAGGCATTTATATTCCCGTTATTACAACACTACATGGGACAGATATTACGCTTGTAGGAAAGGCTCCTGCATACAGAAGTGTTGTAGCATTTTCCATTAATCAATCGGATGGTATCACAACTGTCTCGGAAAGTTTAAAGCGCGATACCTACGCTAATTTTGACATTAAAAAAGAGATTGAGGTTGTTCCTAATTTTATTGATTTTACTCGATTTATGAAATTGGATAAAGCGCATTTTAAAAAGGCAATAGCACCCAATAAAGAAAAACTATTGATACATACTTCTAACTTTCGAAAAGTTAAACGGGTCGAAGACACGATTAGAATATTCCATAAAGTTAAACAGCAAGTAAACAGTAAGCTAATGTTAGTAGGAGATGGTCCAGAAAGGGCTTGTGTTGAAGAATTAGCGAGAAAATTAAATGTTGAAAAAGATGTTATGTTTCTTGGAAAGCAGGATGCCGTGGAGGAATTGTTGGCAATAGCAGATTTATATTTGATGCCTTCCGAGAGTGAGAGTTTTGGTCTGGCAGCTTTAGAAGCAATGGCATGCGAAGTTCCGGTAATTTCAAGTAATACGGGAGGTATTCCGGAAATCAATATCCACGGTGAAACGGGCTTCTTAAGCGATGTCGGAGATGTTGAGGAAATGGCACTAAATGCAATTAAAATTCTAAGTAATGAAGATACCTTGAAGAGATTTAAGACCAATTCACTCATTCAGGCCAAAAAATTTGACATAGCCAATATACTTCCTGTTTATGAAAGGTATTATGAGAAAGTACTCAAAGAATCTGTTCAATTCAGCAAGACATAGTGGAGTTAAAATTATCGAATTTGTTTCAGTAAATCTCCCTCAATAAGGTAAATGGCAGAAGCTTGGGCAGCTTGCTTGTTGCTTTCGGTGTCCTCAAGAATATAGTCCACGCTATTCTTTAAATAAATATTGACTTCACCAAAGTTTTTGGGGTCAGGTTCGCCGCTCAGATTGGCCGAGCTTGAAACGATTGGATAGCCCAAATGTTGGATAAGTTTGTGACACTTCCCATGCGTCACTAGTCGAATTGCAATACTGCCATTTTCGGCAATAACATTACTAGCCAGGTTGATGCCTTTCGGATATATTATACTGCTAGGATGAGTCGATTTAGCGATAAGATTAATCGCCACTGCAGGTATTTCGGATACATAGGTCTGAAGCATATCAAGACTAGAAACCAAAACAATCATGCTTTTTTGAGCCGGTCTTCTTTTAAGCTCAAATATTTTATTCACCGCATTAAAATTTCGAGCATCAGCACTCAGTCCCCAAACGGTATCAGTAAGGCAAAGTATTACACCTCCCTCACGAATGCTTGATGCAGCTGAAAGTATGGTCTTTTTTGTGCTCATATTGTTTCGTAGATTTTTAGAAGTTTCTGCGCAAATTTTTCTTGAGAGAAAGCTTTTGATCTTTCAAAGGCTTGATGAATCCGCTCTTCATTGTTGCCAAGCAAGAATTCTTGAATTTTTTTACTTAATTCGGCTTTATTGTTAGCAGATATTAAGCATTCATCATTTTGAATGATTTCTGCCATACTAGTACCCTTGCTAGTAATTACGGGCACTTTACTTGCCATTGCCTCCAATACGGGGATCCCAAATCCCTCAACAATGGAAGGGTAAACAAAAATTTTGGCTTCCTGATAAATACAGGGTAAATCTTTAAACTTGACCTTAGGAATGACTTGAACTTCCACCTTTAATTCAGCCGCTAATTGCAACAATTCCTTTAAATATTTTTCACCATTACCAACAAGTATCACTGGTAGTCTTTCTTTTGGTGGTAGCAACGCAACTGCTTCGACAATTGTTTTTTGATTTTTTCTTCCTTGTATAGTTCCAACACTCAAAATGTACTTATCTGGAAGATTATATTTTCGCTTTACATCGGTTTTTGTCTTAAGGGTATAGGTCGAGTTAAATATTTTATCGCAACATTGATAAACGACTTCTATTTTCTCGCCGGGCACCTTCAATAAGTTGATTATATCTTTTTTTGTAGCCTCGGAAGTCGCAATTATTTTATCACACACCCGGGCAGCTCTTTTGGTCTTAAACCAAAATATTTGACGGTCTAGCCAAGAGTAGTCCTCTTTAAATCGCTCAAAGCATAAATCGTGAATATCCACAATCTTTTTGATGGATAATTTCTCTATCCCAAGGGGCAACTCATTACTAAGACCATGGTAAATATCAATTTTATCTTTTTGAATATCTTGCTTAATGGAGAAAGTACGCCAGTAATAACTGGATAATTTATCCGCTGAATGAATTTCAAATGAGCTAGACAAGCTGGACGTTTGAAAATATTCGCTAGAACTATTAGGCGTGTACAATACAAAGCGATGACTAGAATCTAACTGGCTTAAACCATAGACCAGATTTCTCCCGTAAACACCTAATCCAGTGGCATTTGAAAATATCCGTTTTGCATCAATCCCAATTCTCATATTAACTCATGTTTTTCAAATGTTTGTACTTCCAGTATGTCTCCTTCGCAGTAATCCAAGCAATTTGGAAGCCTAAACGACCATCTAAAAAGCCAAGAAAGATAAAATAGTCGAGAACAAATCTAAACACCGGATTGATATATTGTTTGATAATCGTAGATTTTCTGCCCGCCTTAAATAGGTTCTTTGCGCCCATGAGCGCATATTTTTCAGCCTTAGTTAAATGCTCTGCTTTGGATGACATGGAGTAATGAATAATTTTATGATTCAAGTTGACTTGTCTTTTGTGTGCGATATTTAGCCCTTCATGCACAGCCTCTTCATTCCAAGAAACACTGGATTTATGAAACAATCGCGCGTGGTGTTCATTTCTCCAACGACCAAAGCGAATAAGCTTCCCACAATAGGAATTGGCAAATGGAATGCTGTAGACCACATGAGCATCTAAGGTCAGTTGACTTATCTCAAGAACTAACTCTTCAGTCATTATTTCATCCGTATCTAAAGACAATATCCAATCATGACGAGCTAAACTGTTTCCATAATTTTTTTGAGCGCCATATCCAGACCATTTTTTTATAGAAAAACTAAGCTCATATTCCTTGCAGTATTTTTCCGTTTTATCCGAACTGCCACTATCCACTACTACAATATCATTGCTAAGCATTTTAGCTCTATCAAGTACTTGAAGAATAAATTTCTCTGCGTTTAAGCTTATAATAACTATGGATATATCATTCATCTTTTATGTGCTTTAAGATTAGCGAACCCACTACAAGAAAGAAACTCATGCCTATTTGAGATTCGAAGGTATTTTCAACTAATGAAGATGATAATATGATTATCCACAGAGTCATATAAAGTGGATCTCGAGGCACTCCTTTTTGAATTAGCGGGATACAAAAAACTAGAAAAACAGCAAGAGATCCGAAAACGCCCATTTCTACAGCACTAAATAAAAATTGATTGTGTGGTACTTTTTGATTTTGTTGCGCCACATATGGATGATTTTCTTGATAATAATTCCTACTTACCTTTTCAACTTGACCACAGCCATATCCCATTAAAGGCTTCTTCGTAATTAGCACTTTTGCCATTTTTAAAGATCGCCATCTTCTACCATCAGAGTTATGTCCAATATTGCCAGCCTTAATCTGTTCTGCATCATATTTCATGTAAGCTACTTTGTTTTGGAAACTAGGAAAAGCCTGGTAAGCAATAAATGGCATTGCTATTACCGCTAATCCAAACAAGGGAAACACCCAGAATTTTCGGAAGTAAAATGCGAAATAAGAGATAAGAAAAATTAGCCCTAAATAGTAGCTAATTAAACCGCTACGAACGGATAAAACATGAATCAGCACAAAAAGAAAAAAACTTACAACACCCATAAATATTCGATCGTTAGGGGCAATGTATAGCTTATCTTTAACTGTAAAGTAAATACTGGTTAATCCTGCAAAAGCCACCATTAAACTATAGCGGATATGATTGAGTGGAGTTGGGATGTTTTTAGCTAAAGCAATTTGTGCAGTATAATATTCGTAGTTGGAAAAATAATTGACTAAAACAACCATTCCACTAACTGAGATGACACCTACGAAAAAGGCTAAGATAATATTAAGATTGATGGTCTTTAGCTTGGTAATAGCCGCGATACTTAGCGGAATAATTAACCATGGGAGCCTGTAATAAACTTGCTTAAATCCATGAGAAATATCAGGTGAAAACAAAACAAATGTTAAACTGGTCAAGAAAAATATTATTCCTGATAGAATTCCAAAATTGCCAATTTTGACAAATTGCCAATTATGTTCTTTGCCAGAAACTATCAAATTAAAAGCAAGAAGTAAAGTGCCAATACTAACAAGGGCCCTCGAAGAGATTAACCCAAATAAGATAAGAAATATTATGAGGATGGTTCGATTAGTATACGATTTCAAACTGCCAATTTGACTCATGATTTTGGATGGTGTAGTTTTTGAACGATTAATAATACATTATATTTGAATGTGGTGAGTAAAGATAATTTATCAAAGCAAATAAAAGATAAAATTTTTAATGAGGAGTTAATTCCTCAGGCAGATGCTTTGTACAATTTTGCGTATTCGCTTGTTTTTGAGGAAGCCCGGGCACAAGATCTTGTACAAGAGGCTTATCTTAAAGCGTATCGATTTATCCATTCTTTTGAGCCAGGGAGTAATGCAAAAGCTTGGCTATTTCAGATATTGAAGAATGCTTTTATTAATGAATATCGAAAAAAGAGTCGTCAACCGCAAAAAGTTGATTTTGAAGATTATAAAGATAAAAATCAATTAGAGAAACAAGCCTCAAGTATTGATATTGGACAAGACATTTATACCCACATGATAGGGGATGAAATTACTGGTGCATTAAATAGTCTTCCAGTTGACTTTAGAGTTGCCATTATTTTGTCTGATATTGAAGGATTTACATACGATGAGGTTGCAAAAATTTCAGATATTCCTATAGGTACGGTTCGGTCAAGATTGTTTAGGGCTAGAAACTTAATGAAGGATCAGTTGCGCGAATATGCTAAAGAAAAGGGGTTTAAAGAATTGAGATAATTTTTAATCGTCTGAACTTTTTTATTCCAATGATGGTTTTCCCCTAAACTATCAATTTCAGCTAAAGAGCAATGAAAAAAAGTCACAACTGCAAAGATGTAGTAATACAGTTTAACTTGATGTTAGATGGCGATTTGAACCCCAAGGAGGAGCAAGACGTGATGTGTGAGCTTCAGCGATGTATTCATTGTTTAGAAGAATATAACTTAGAAGAGAAGTACCGCCAGTTTCTAAAAGAAAAAATAACAAAAAAAGGAGTTTCTTCAGCGTTCTTAAACAAGCTTAAAAACTGTGTCCAAGAAAAATAGTTTACAGTGATTCTTCTAAGTACAATTTTTCGATTTTATCGATGGGTCCTTGACAAAAAATTTGATGGCAATCTACACAAGAGACAATCATTAAATTGAATTTTTCGAGATGTTGCGGGGTGTTACTTTCTAAACATAATGCTTCAACCGATTGAAGGTATCTGCTGGCTTTCTCTTCAAAAACATCCGTTCGAACACTTGAATCAGTAGCTTCCACTGTATATATTCCGTTATAATCTACAGGAAATTCAGCAGAAAATTCTCCTAGTTCAATTGCTCCTTTCCAAACCAAAGCATCGCCATGCATTCTCAACATCAAATTGGCCAGAGGTTTCGGCTCATACATGATAGAGGCTTCTTTACGTGCTTGATTATTTCCCTTATTACACGCAATAAAAAGAACAATAAATAAGCAGGGTATGGCGCTTATTTTTTTCACTACTCAATAATTACGCCATTGGCCATAAATGTATAGGATACCTCAGGCGACAATATTGCTGCAAT
>MDTC01012679.1_pt1 | contig 22001 bp, 27 predicted proteins | sample 811181 | NCBI WGS metagenome assembly MDTC01 (sample SAMN05326644, study PRJNA326480) | marine metagenome | isolation source: seawater | place: Pacific Ocean: North | collected 2011 | reverse complement strand
GTGGTTTAAGAGCTAAAATTAGAAATCCTAAAGCACGTAAAGCATTTGCTGCTAGACATAATTGTAAGAATAAAAAAGATAGAACAAAAGCATCTTACTGGTCTTGTAATTTGCCTAGATATGCTCCACAGTTAGGTTTAGGAGCTAAAATGAATACTTTTTGGTAATGGATAACTTCGATTTAAGAAAATATTTAACGGAAAAGAAAGATGAAGATAGTAATAGGATAGATAAAGCTTCACTTATCTTACCTAGAGGTAAAAAAATTTATCTTCAAGCTGAAGAACAAAATTATCAAAGAGGTTTGATTGTTGAATTAACAGAAGAAGGAGGATATAAAATAAATTACTGGTACGGTCCTGAAGCCAGCATTTATCCAGCTGAAGTAGAAGTTGATGGAGAATCAATAAAAGATAACGCTAAAGAAGTTTACATAAAATTCCATCCAGAATTGGAAAAATGAAACCATATAAAGATAGTTCCAATATAAGAGTTTTTTCTAAAGAAGTAGATCCAATGGATTTAATTTGGCACACTGATCTAGAAGATAGATTAGTTGAGGTAGTAGATGGTGTAGGATGGAAATTACAATTTGATAATGAACTTCCCTTTGAACTTAAACAAGGAGATCGTATATTTATTAAAGAAGGCACCATTCACAGAGTGTTGAAAGGTACAACAGATTTAAAAATTAGAATAAATGGATAATTTTGATTACAAAAAATATTTAGCGGAAGGTAAATTATTCGAAGAAGAGGTCAATTTTGACATTGAACTTAAGGTCCCTGTAGTTTATTACAATCCTGAAAATGGAGAATTATCTGATAACATGTATGAATGGTATACAGAGGACGAAATAGAAGATTCAGATCAAACATTCTATGATGACGGTAATGAATTTAAAGAATTTATCTTAGATAATGACTTTGAACAAGCTAAAAGAATGGAAAAAGATTACCCTAAATTATTTAGAGTAATTAAAAAATTAAAAGAAGATTTAGATGTAGGACATCAAGATAATGAACCTCAAATGTTAAAATCAGAATTAGCTAGAGCAGGCAAAATGATTCAAATGCTTTATAGAGCAATAGATAAATACGATGGTAAAGGTGAAGTAGATTTTCCTCAATGGTGGCAGAAAAAAATTATCCAAGCTAACTCAATGTTAGATAGTGCATTTGATTATTTAGATGGTAAAGAAAATGTAGCTAAAATAGATGCTATGATAAATGAAGGTCATGGTTTATCATTACAAGATGTAGGTATATTAAGATATTTACTTTCTATGATAAAAAAAGATGTTAAAATACAAAGCCCTTCAGGTAGAAAAGATGTAATTAGAGTATTACAATTTTTAATAGATTCCAATATTGAAGTAGATAAAACTAAAGATTTATCTAAAGAGAAAAAAATGGATGAAGTAGTAACTGATAAAGAAGAAGAAAAATTAGGCGATATTGAAAAAGAATTAAATAAAGCCTCTAAAATGCATAAAAGTCAAGCAGATAGAATAGGAAGAATATTAAAAAAATAATTTTTAGACTGATTCATAGCCAGTCGATTTTAAGAAATTTTAGGTAGCTGTGGCACCAAATATTTGGAGCTACAGCTTTTTTTGTGTATATTTAAGTAAATGAGTAGAAAAATTATAAGACCACTACTTCAGGAAATTTACAGGTCTGATCCCTGGAAAATGTTAGTGTGTTGTATACTACTTAATCTGTGCAAAAGAACTACTGTAGATAGAGTTAGAAAGGAATTATTTGAAAAATACCCTACGCCTGAAAAAATGGCAAATGCTGATGAGGATTATTTAATAAAATTATTTAATCCCTTGGGTTTTCAAAAAAGAAGAACTAAATTGATAAAAAAAATGAGTGGTCAATTTGTTAATGGTTTTAATAAAGTAACTGAATTAGCGGGCATAGGAGTTTATGCTAATGATTCATGGGAAATTTTTCAAAATAATAATTATGATGTTAAACCAACAGATAAAGTGTTAAAAGAATATTTAAGATTAGAATGGGGAAAATAAAAAGCGTAGTAATAGTAGGAGCAGGTGTTGCTGGTGTTAATGCAGCAACAACTTTAGTTGATAATGGATTCAATGGTAATATTACCATTATTGATATGGGTAAAGACCCATATTTAAGACCTTATGAAGAGGTTATGACTGGTTATCTAGGAGCAGGTGGTTGGTCAGATGGTAAGTTAACTTATTCAACTGAAATTGGAGGTCAATTATCAAAATATTGTGGTGATGATAAGGCAATGGAATTAATGAAACAGGTGGTAGATAATTTTGAAAGATTCCATCCACACCCAGAACAAATTATGTTATCAGACCCACAAGAAGAACCAGAATTTATTAAACCACACTTTGGTTTAAGAATGTTTCCTGTATGGCACATAGGTACTGATTACCTACATGAAATTGGTAAAGGTTGGTATGATTATTTGGTAAGTAAAGGAGTTAATTTCCACTGGGAAACAAAGGTGAGTGATATCAATTTTAAAACATGTGAAGTAACATTTAAATCAGTAAAAAAAGAATTTGCTAACATGGATGATGATAGTATTTTCTATGATAAACTTATATTTGGTGTTGGTAAATCAGGTATAGATTTTACATCTCAAATAATGAAAAAATATGATGTTCCTACAGAACAAAAACCAGTACAGATAGGTGTTAGATTTGAAGCACCACAGAAATACTTTCAGAAATTAATTGATATATCTTATGATTTTAAATTATATAGAAAATTTGAAGACGTTAGTTTAAGATCATTCTGTACAAATAATAATGCAGCATACGTTGCAGTAGAAGAAACATATGGTGATTTAAGTTACAATGGTCATGCCAAAAAGGATAAAAAGTATGAAAATGGAATGACCAATTTTGGTATATTAATGGAGATTAGAGGAATAGAAGATCCATTTAAATGGTCAAGAGATGTAGTAAGAAAATTACAAATTAAAGATAAAGGATTATTTTATAGTCCCTCAAGAAAACCAACTATGACATCTGAAGGTGTGGAAGTTTCATCACATCAGATAGAATCATTAGATGTTGTTAAAGTAGCTATGGAAGGTTATTTTGATTATGTTTCTGATTTTATAGATGATTTAGATAAGGTATTTGGTATAGGTGATGATTGGGGTATTTATGTACCTGAAGTTAAGTACTTAGCACCTGAACCTTTGGTTAATTACGAAGATTTATCACTTACAATTGATGATAAAGTTCATTTTGTAGGTGATGCTTTAAGTGCTAGAGGAATTTCGGTTTCTGGAGCACATGGAATTTATGTTGCACAAAATATATTAAAGTTATGAGTATAAGTGAATTAAAATATGAAAATTGGCCCCAAGTTAGGACAGTAAAAACCCCTGATGGTAGTACTGTAAAATTATGGGGTAGACAAATACATTGCTGGGATGGACCAGCTGTTATTACTGAAAATGGATCTAAAGAATATTATTTATATGGTATACATTATTCATTGGATGATTTTAAAGCTGCTGTAAGGGATAGAACGGGTTTGCCTTGGTATAAAAACCCATCATTAAAAGGAACTCAAAGACACTAATATGATAGTTACACCAAAAATAGTACAAAAAGGTTGGGGTAGAGAAATATGGATTCACAATGATGAAGAATATTGTGGAAAACTACTTCATTTTGATAAGGCAGGAAATAAATTTTCAATGCATTATCACATAATTAAAAAAGAAAGTTGGTATGTTGGTAAAGGTAGTTTTGAATATAGCTGGTTTGATACTGAAGCTGCTATTAAAAAAACTATGAATGTTTTTGAAGGTGATTGTATAACCATTGAAAGAGGTCAACCTCATCAATTGGTAGCTAAAGAAGACAATTCACAAATATTTGAAGTATCAACCCAACATTTTGACGAAGACAGTTACAGAATAGCTAAAGGAGACGTTTTATAGATGGTTACATTAGGTATTAATATGCATCATGATGCTAGTATGTGTATTGTTGAAGATGGTAAATTATTATCATTTATCAATACAGAAAGAATTACTAGAATAAAAAAAGATAGAGAACTTAATCAGGAAGTCTTAGATTATGTTTTAGAAGCTTCTAATAAATCTTTTGATGATATTGATAACATTGCATGTGCTTATTTTAGACCTAATGATTTTATCAAAATGTATTATACTGAGGAGTATGATGGTTTTTTACATAAAGATAATATAAAAGTTGATTGGGACAGAAAAGTAGAATCTCATAATAAACACGGAGGGGAACCTTTAGAATTTGGATATGAATTTAAAGGTGAATTAATGCAATTAAACCACCCTCATGTTAATAATGATGGGTACACAGTATCCCCCAACTTTTTTTATTGTCATTTTAACATTAACAGAAGATGCATACCAGGTTATTTTGTTAATCACCATCTTGCCCATAATGCTGCAGCATATTTTACTAGTGATTATAAAGAAGCTTGTGGTTTTAGTTTAGATAGTACTGGAGTCTATCCTATTGGTAGTAGTATGTTTTGTAGGGCAACTGAAGAAAGAGGATTATTGCAACATTATCTACCTGAAATAATGTTAGGAACTTTATATCAAGAAAGGTGTATTGATTTAGGTTTTGGTGATGGTACCTTTAAAGCAGGTTCTATGATGGGTTTAGCTCCATATGGTAAAGTTTTACCTATAGCAGTTGAAATGTTAGATGAGGTTATAGCTAAAAATTTTAATAGAAAAATTACCAATAGAGATTCTTCAAGTTTAAGATGGCAGTGGTATAAATTAATTAGAAATATACCTATTCCTAAAGAGGAATTACATTATAGTTCTGAAAAATCACTTGATCCTACTTTAATTAAACCTGATTCTAAAATAGGCAGAGACCTTTCAGCTTCAGTTCAATTTCAATTTGAAACCGGTATAATGAAGTATGTAAAAGAATTATATGATGGTCTACCTTATGATAACCTGCTTTTAAGTGGTGGTTCGTTTTTAAATTGTACTTCAAATGGTAATTTAAGAAAAAATGGTCCTTTTAAAAATATTTATTTATTTCCTGCTTGCGGAGATGATGGTACTGCTTTAGGAGCTGCTTTATGGACACAACATCAATGGTTTAAAATACCTAGACATAACTGGACTAATAAAGAAAGAATGTATGGGGGGAGAGAATATAAAAAATATTCTAGTGGTGATTTAGATTATGAGAAGGTGATTAAATATTTATTAGACGATAATCATGTTGTAGCTTGGTTTCAAGGTAAAAGTGAAATTGGACCTAGAGCATTATGTAATAGATCATTTTTAGCTGATCCTAGAAACCCAAACATACGTGATCATATTAATTTTAATGTAAAAAATAGAGAATGGTTTAGACCTTTTGCTCCGGTTGTTCTAGCTGAAAAAGCAAATGAGTGGTTTGATCTTGAAGGTGAATCCCCTTTTATGTTATTTGCTTCTCAAGTTAAAAAACCTGAATTAATTCCAGGTGTTACTCATGTAGATGGTTCTGCTAGACCACAAACGGTTACAAAAGAAGATAATCCTAAAATGTATAAACTTTTAAAACTTTGGGAACAAAAAACTGGAATACCAGTTCTTTTAAATACTAGTTTAAATTTAGGAGGTGAACCTTTAGTGGAAACACCAGAAGATGCTTTAGATTTATTTTATAGAGCTAAAAATAATAGTAAATTATCCCTTGTAATAAATAATAAAATTTTTAATTAATGAGAAAACATATTTTTGAACCTAGACAATCTACTGATCCTACAATGTGGTATTGGTGGCAAAATGGTTTTAATCAAGAAGAACTTGAAAGGGTAGACCAATTAGTTTCTACTTTACCTTTAGTTCAAGCCTCCACTTTAGGAGGTGACACTTCAGATTATAGAAGATCCTCTGTAAGGTGGGTTCCTCAAAATGATGAATCTGATTGGCTATATGAAAAACTTATAAACATGGCTACTGAAGCTAATAATTGTTTATGGAATTTTGATTTAGTGACAGCTACTGAAGATCTTCAATTTACTGAATATTATGCCACTAATAATGGGCATTACGATTGGCATTTAGATACTGGCCCAGATCATTTATCTATAAGAAAAGTATCTATTACAGTTCAATGGTCTGATCCATCAGAATATGAAGGTGGAGAATTAGAACTATTAAGAGGTAGAGACCCAGAAATTGCCCCTAAGGGAAAAGGAGTTGTAGTTATGTTTCCCTCCTATGTAATGCATAGAGTTACTCCTGTTACTAAAGGTACTAGAAAATCTTTTGTTTTATGGTTAGGTGGGGGTCATTATAGATAATGAATTCCAAATCTTCTGAAATATGCCAAAAAAATTGCTATGGTATTAAAAATCATAGTAGTGCTTGTTGCAAAATACAGGATAGAAATTGGCAATTAGGCCCTGTTCGTGATACAGAAGCCTTTTTAAGTAATTATAGAAAAAAATTCCCTGGAGTAAATGTGGAATTTGATGATATTTTTATTACATTTGAGGAAGGTAAAAAACTAAGTCATAAAAGTGCTTGGCAAAATCCTAACAATTATCCTGCTTTAAGGATAAAGGATAATAAAGATAAAAGTTGTATCTTTTTTAATGATACTTTACAACATTGTAGTGTTTATGATATTAGACCTATAATGTGTAGAAACTATAAATGTGATTTTTTAAAAAGTTGTTTAAATGAAAAAATATAAAGTAATATTAATTAGTGGTGGTTTTGACCCTGTTCATAAAGGCCACATTCAGTGTATTCAAAATGCTAAAAAATTAGCTGATCAAGTTTGGATCGGACTTAATAATGAAGATTGGTTAAGAAATAAAAAAGGAAAGGCTTTTATGAAAGATAATGAAAGAAAATTCATTATGGAAAATATTAAAGGTGTAGATTATGTTTATATTATGAATCCTAGATTAGATAATGATATAACTGCCATTGATTTTATAGATCATTCTGTTAGAAAATATAAATCTGAATTTGGAAAGTGGGAAGAAAAAAACATAGCATTTGGAAATGGAGGAGATAGGGTACAAGGTTCAGCTCCTTCAGTAGAGGAAGAAGTTTGTAAATCTTGGGGTATTGACCTTGTATGGGGGTTAGGAGATAAAGTACAATCTTCATCTTGGTTGCTAGAAAAATACCTTAACATAGCTGAATGAGAATAGCGTTTTGTATTCCTGGAAATCAATTTTCTTCTAGATTTCTAAATAGTTGGACTAATTTAATTAAAGCTCTAGATCCTTCTTGGGAGTGGTTTTTTATTAATGGTTATGTGCCTAATATATTCTTTAATAGGCAAGCACTTTTAGAAAGAGCTAAAATGCTTAGACCTACACATTACATGTGGATAGATAGTGATCAAGTATTTAGTTGGAATAATTTTATTAAATTAGTAGAACATAATGTCCCTATTGTTTCTGGTTTATATCATAGATCTTTTGGTTTTGATGGTTCAGGCCCTAAAGATAAATTTGCAGGTGCCTTATTAGGTGGGGCTACTATAAGAGATAAAGATATTAAAAATAGAAAAGGTTTAATGGAAGTTCATGCCAATGGCATGGGTTTTATGTTAGTTCAAAGACAGGTTTTTGATTTAGTTGAAAATCCATTTTATTCTAATAATCCAGATACTTGGGAAGATTTTTCATTTGCTGAAAAAGCTCGAGCTAAAGGTTTTAAATCTTATGTTGATCCTGAAATTATAGTAGGGCATGAAAAAATGGTTGTTATTTAATTAAAATTTAATTATATTTTAGTATGAAAATAGGTTTATGTGGTACTATGAGTGTAGGTAAAACTACATTTGTCAATTATTTAGAAAAAAATTTTGATTTAGGTTATAAATTTTTCACTGAACGAAGTCAATATTTAAAAGGTTTAGGTATTCCTCTTAATTTAGATTCAACATTAAAGGGACAAAGTATATTTTTAGCTGAAAGAGCTAGTGAATTACTTAATGATAATTTTATAACAGATAGAAGTGTTATTGATGTTATGGCCTTTACTAGACATGCTGATAGTATTAGACCAAGTGAAAAGGATGATTTTGAAGCTCATGCTGCTAATTTAATTAATGAATATGATTTAATATTATATGTTCCTCCAGGTGACATTAAAATTGAAGATAATGGTGTTAGGGAAACAGATGCTGATTATAGAAGATCAATAGATCAAGAAATACAACGTTTACTTATTAAATATAGACATAAAATTAAAAATTTAGATACATTAGAGGGTAAAAATAAAAGTAGATATATTACATTTATGAGTGCCTATAATAAATTGATTAAGTAGTCTTTACATATTTATAATCAAAATATTATGAAAGAACTATTTAGCTCTGAATTCTTTAAAAAAGATAATAATGAAAAAATTATGGAAATGTTTTCTATTATTAAAAGATTAGTAGACGAAAAAGATCAACTTAGAGATAAAATTAGAAGTTTAGAAATGAAAGCTGATACAATAAAAGAATCTGAACTTAAGTCATATATAAAAAATCAAGTTATAACTAATTTAACTGAAGAAGAATCAGTTGAAGATATTAAAGCAAAAGCTGAGGCTCAGGCAGAATTAAATCGTGAATTAGAAAAAACTAAAGAACTAACAGTTGATGAAGCTATTGGAGATCTAGAATCAGATTATGAGGATGCAATGAAAATGAAAGATGATAGTGTAGAACAAAAAGCTAAAAAATTAAGACTAATTCAAAGAGAAAAAGAAAGAATTGAAAAAGAAATGAGAAGTGTTGTTAGAGATTATAAAAAATCTAAAGGTGCAGAAAAGCAAGGTTATTTAAATACATTAAAGGATTTAACTAAAAAGAGAAATTCATTAGAATCCTTAATAAGTAAATTAGATGTCTAAAAAAGATTACATATACATAATTATTATTTTAATTTTAAGTACGGTTGTTGTAAAATTTATTTTTATAGATAATCCTAAGTACATGGAAGACTATAATACTAAAATCGATGCTTTAAATTTGAAAATTGATTCTTTACATTCTGAAAATGATAAATTAATAACTAGTTTAGATTCATTAAATAATGAAATTTCAGAATTAGACGCTATATTAATTAGTTCAAAAAACACTATAAATAGAATTAAAAATGAAACCGATAAAGCACTTGATGCTGCTTATAATTTTACTAAGTCAGAACTTGACAAGTTTTTCTCAGACAGATATAGATACCTCTTCAGTGATTCTACAAGAAGTGGTGGCGAGGGAAGTAATTAAAGATTTAATTAAAGGGGATGCTGCTAACGATCAGTTAGAAGTGTTTGAAAAACAGGTAGAAACTTTAGAATTAAAGGTAACTTTAAAGGATAGTGTTATAGCAAATTTACAACAGCAAATAACTAATTTAAATCAAATTGAGGAAGATAAAAATAAACAATTAGATTTATCAAAAGAATTATCTGAACAATTAAATAAAGATCTTAAAAAACAAAAAGCAAAGAATTTTTTACTTAAACTAACCAACACAGGTGTAGTTATTATAGCTGTTATTTTTACCCTACTATCTAATGGCAAATGATATTAAAAAAATTATTAGACAAGAGTATTTAAAATGTGCAAAAGATCCTGTACATTTTATGAAGAAATACTGTTACATCCAACACCCACAAAGAGGTAGAATACAATTTAATCTTTACCCATTTCAGGAAAAAGTATTAAAACTTGTTCAAGATAATCCATATTCTATTATTTTAAAATCTAGACAATTAGGTATTTCCACTTTAACAGCTGGCTTTTCATTATGGATGATGTTGTTTGGTAAAGATAAAAATATACTTTGTATAGCTACTAAGCAGGAAACTGCTAAAAATATGGTTACTAAGGTAAAATTTATGTATGATAATTTACCTTCATGGTTAAAAGTTAATGCTTTAGAAAACAATAAATTAACTTTAAGATTTGCTAATGGGTCTCAAATTAAAGCAGTTTCAGCTGCTAGTGATGCTGGTAGATCAGAAGCCGTATCCTTGCTGTTAATTGATGAGGCCGCCTTTATTGATCAAATTGGTGAGATTTGGGCTTCTGCTCAACAAACACTAGCTACTGGTGGGGGGTGTATTGCTTTAAGTACACCATATGGTACTGGTAATTGGTTTCATTCAACCTGGGTTAAGGCTGAATCTGGAGAAAATGATTTTTTACCTATTAGATTACCTTGGGATGTACATCCGGAAAGAGATCAAAATTGGAGAGATAGACAAGATGAATTACTAGGCGATCCTAGAATGGCAGCCCAGGAATGTGATTGTGATTTCAGTACCTCTGGGGATATTGTATTTTACTCTGAATATCTAGAATATTATGAAAAAACTTTTATTAAAAAACCTTTAGAAAGAAGAGGAATGGATGGTAATCTTTGGGTTTGGGAATCACCTGATTATACTAGAGATTATGTTGTAGTAGCAGATGTAGCTAGAGGTGACGGTAAAGATTATTCTGCTTTTCATGTTATTGACATTGCTAATAATGTTCAAGTAGCTGAATATAAAGGACAAATAGGTACCCAAGAATATGGTCATTTATTAGTAGGTATTGCTTCTGAATTTAATGAAGCCTTACTTGTAATTGAAAATGCTAATATAGGTTGGTCAACCATTCAAGTTGCTATAGATAGAAATTACCCTAATCTTTACTATTCTCCTAAATCAGATGTTTCACACAGTGAAACTTATTTTGACAAATATATGGATCATTCAAAAATGGTTCCTGGTTTTACTATGTCTACTAGAACTAGACCTATGGTGATAGGCAAATTTCAAGAATACATTTCAGATAAAGGTGTAACTATTCAGTCACAAAGATTAATAGAAGAAATGAAGGTTTTCGTTTGGCGTAATGGTAGACCAGAAGCTCAACCAGGTTATAATGATGATTTAGTTATGGCTTTTGGTATTGCAATGTTTGTAAGAGACACAACTTTAAAATTTAGACAAAAAGGAGTAGATGCAAGTAGGGCTGCGTTAGATAACATAGCTAATAATAGAGTTACTCATTTTGGAGGATATTCAAATCCGTTTGGAGCTTCAAAAGATAATCCTTATCTTGTAGATGATGGACATGGTAACAAAGAGGATGTAAGTTGGATACTCTAAATATATTTATAATAGAATAATTAGATAATGGCAGATACTAGTATTTTTTCTCGTTTAAGGAGACTTTTTTCAACTGATGTAGTAATTAGAAATGTAGGTGGAAATGACCTTAGGGTTATTGATACTAACAAAATCCAATCAGCGGGAGAAATTGAAACTAACTCATTAGTAGATAGATTTAGTAGATTATATACAACCTCTCCTTCTTCACTTTATGCTGCTCAGTATAACATTAATTACCAAACTTTAAGACCTACTTTATATTCTGAGTATGATGTAATGGACCAAGATGCTATTTGTGCTTCTGCACTTGATGTAGTTGCAGATGAATGTACACTTAAAAATGATATGGATGAAGTTTTATCCATAAAATCAGCAGACGAAGATATTCAAAAAATATTATATAATTTATTTTATGATGTATTAAATATAGAATTTAACCTTTGGTCTTGGACTAGACAAATGTGTAAGTATGGTGATTTTTTCCTTAAATTGGAAATTGCTGAAAAATTTGGTGTTTATAATGTTGTACCTTATACAGCATTTAATATGACAAGACAAGAAGCTTATGACCCAGATAACCCAGCTTCAGTTAGATTTATATTCAATCCAGAAGGATTAACTGGTCAAGCTTATGGTGGTTTTCCTATACCTAATCAAAGTTATCAACCACCTGAAAATGCCATTGTTTTTGATAATTATGAAATGGCTCACTTTAGACTATTATCTGATGTAGCTTATTTACCATATGGTAGATCATATCTTGAACCAGGTAGAAAATTATTTAAGCAATACGTGTTAATGGAAGACGCTATGTTAATTCATAGAATTGCACGTGCACCAGAAAAAAGAATATTCTATATTAATGTAGGTTCTATACCACCAAATGAAATAGATGCATTCATGCAAAAAACTATTTCTAAAATGAAAAGAACTCCTTACATGGATGAAACAACTGGTGAGTACAATTTAAAGTACAACATGCAGAATCTACTAGAAGATTTTTACATTCCAGTTAGGGGAAATGATCAGGCTACTAAAATAGATACCACTAAAGGTTTAGATTATGATGGTATACAAGACGTAGAATATTTAAGAGATAAATTATTTGCTGCACTTAAAGTACCTAAAGCTTATTTAGGATATGATGAAAACTTAGAAGGTAAAGCTACATTAGCTGCTGAAGATATTAGATTTGCTCGTACTATAGATAGAATACAAAGAATATTATTATCAGAATTAAATAAAATAGCATTAGTTCACTTATACACCCAAGGATATCAGGGTGAACAATTAACTAACTTTGAATTAAAATTAACTTCTCCTTCAATTATATTTGAACAGGAAAAAATTGAATTAATGAAATCTAAAGTTGATTTAGCTAGAGAATTACAAGATACAGGTTTAATGCCTACTGATTGGATTTATGATAATGTTTTCCACTTATCAGAGGATCAATATGATGAGTATAGAGATTTAATTATTCAAGATAAAAAACGTCAATTTAGAAGAGCCCAAATTGAGGCAGAAGGTAATGATCCTTTAGAAACAGGTAAATCATATGGTACACCTCATGACTTAGCTTCTCTTTATGGTAAAGGTAGAGGTAATGATTCTAATCCTTTTGATGTACCTTCTGGCTATAATGATGATTTAAAACCAGGTAGACCTAAAGAAAGAAATACTAATGTTGGAAAACAAGAAAACAATTTTGGTAAAGATCCATTAGGAACCAAAAGAATGAAAGATACTGATAAAAATGATTCTAGTGATAGTAGAACAGATACTAATAAATCTGGTTTAGCTATGGAATCTGCTAAAACTGCATATTTGAAAAATAAAGATATGTTTAAAAACATTCCAGTTAATCGTAAACAATTAGTTTTTGAAGATGATAAAAGAGCAGAATCACTACTAGATGAAAAACAGTTAAAGGAATAATAATTTTTACATATTTATAAAAAAATATACTTATTTAATGTTAGTAAAACATTCAAAATTTAAAAACACTGGTATCTTATTTGAACTACTAGTTAGACAAATAACTTCTGATACACTAAAAGGAAAAGAATCTAAGGCAATTGGGATGTTAAAAAAACATTTTCTTAATACGTCATTAGGTAAAGAATACAAGTTATATGAAACTTTAGTTAATCAAAAACAACCTTTAACTGAGTCTAAAGCCAATATACTTTTAAGTACTGTTCTTGAAAACTACCAAAAAATATCTAGATCTGCTACTAGAAAAGCAAAATACTCTTTAATTAAGGAAATTAAAGAAAATTATAATGCTAATCATTTCTTTAAAACTAGAGTAAGAAATTATAAAACGTTAGCATCAATTTTTACTTTATTTGAAGCTTATAGTAGCAAAACACCAACTGATCCTAACCAAATAGTAGATAATAAAGTTACTTTACTAGAAGGTCTTACTAAACAATCAATTAATGAACAGGATGTTAAAGATGATGTTTTAAAAGAATTAGAAAATAGTGATAAAGATGTTAGATTATTAACTTACAGAGTGTTATTAGAAAAATTTAATACAAAATATGATGATTTATCTTCTAATCAGAAAAAAGTATTACAAGAATTTATTACTTCAGTAGATTCAACATCTAAATTAAAAGATTTTTATAACGTTAAGATAAATGAAATAAAGTCTATATTAGATATTGAAAATAAAAAAATACAGAGTAAACCTACTCAAATCAAAATCGATGAAGTTGCTAAACTATTAAATGAGTTAGATAAAAATGATAAGGTAAGTGATGACAATTTAGTTGACTTACTACAATATTATCAATTAACAGAGGAAATAGTTAAAGCAAATGTCAAAGTTTAAATACCAACTTACAGAACAAAAAACGGATAAACGTTTTGAAAAAGGAGAAATAGACGTAGAAGGCGGTGCTAAAACTACCGTTTCAGATGTTGACCCTCAAACTGGTACTGTAACTTTTGATGTGGAGTATTTACCTGACTTTGAAAAATTATTTGATGATTTTGCCGCTGTTTTAAAATCTTCAAGAGATATAGCTAAAGAAACTAAAGAGGATCCTAAATTTGAAGAATTTTTTATTGAGATAAGAAAATTAAGAAATGCAGTTAGAACACATCTTAGAAATGAATACCCTAAAGAATATAGACAAATAAAAGATAAAGCTGGTTTAGCTGAAGTTGCTGTAGCTAAGAAAGTAAAAGATTTAAGTGATGATGCTTTAAAAGCATTAATAGCTAAAGTTTCTGCCGATAAATCAATTTCAGATGTGGGAAAATATTTAAAAGATAAATTAGATATAAACATTTCTGATAGTAAAGTAAAATCAGTATTAGATAAATCCTTACCAAAATTCGAGTCTTCTATGACTGGTGGGGGTGTTGCAGGTGCTTCATTTACACCTGGAGTTGGTGGTCAATATGCTACACCTTATGCCTTTAATAAAAATAAAAATGCAGATGGTACTGACAGAGATATATTAACTAAAAAATATGGGTTTAAAATAGCTAAAAACCAAGTTACTGAAAATGAAAACCCAGGTGCCATATTAGGTCCGGGTCCAAAAGCGGGAAAAGAAGGAGTTGAGGATAACTATTATGTAAAAGCTTTTGGTTTTAAACGAGTACCTAAAAAAATTAAAGGTTCAGGTTTAGAAGTTAAGCAACTCTGGAAAAAAAATTAATATTTATAACAAATGGCATTCAAGTATAAGCTTAAAGAACAAGACAAAAACGAGAAAGTCAAAGAATTTCATAATAAAAGAATTAAATCTTTTGATGAAATTGAAGCTCAATTAAAAGGTCTAGAACCTTTACTTAAAAGAGCAAAAATAGATACTATTAAACACTATAGAGAGAATCCTGATTCTTTAAGTGTTGTTTATGGTACTGATATGATAAATGATTATATAAAAGATATTAAAACATTACTAACGCAGGAAGAATGAAAACATTACAAAACCAATATAAACTTTTAAAAGAAGGAAAGGGTCAAAAAGACGTATTCCTAAAGGAAGCAAAAAGATTGTATCCTAACTTAATTACTAATCAAGCTGATTTCAATGAAACTGAAACTATCCTTAAACAAAAAGGATTACTTAATGAACATCTTATAGGTACGGTAGTGGGAACACCTGCAATCAACACTTACGAACCTAGAAAAGAAGCATCTTACGAAACTGCTTTTAAAAACTTTTTACAAGAAGAAGCAAAAGCTGAAGAGAAAAAAGTAACTAAAGAAGTTGAACAATTAGAAACTAAAGGATTTGATTATAAAAACAGAAAAAACATTGATAACCTAAATGGTCAGGAATTTATGGTAGGTGTTTACTATGAAGCAAGTAATAATCCAAAACTTTCTTTAGATGAAATTAAAGATAAAGTAGCTAAAAATTTAGCTAAAGACGAATTATATTATGTTAAAGAAGGTCAATTTGGAGTTAATGTTGGATACCAAACAGATGTACCTGGTTTAGGTGAAACTAAAGAGGTAAAAGGTAAATATGCTTCAAGTGGTATGGAAGTAGTTAAAGAAGGAAGAATTTTAGAAAAAGGAAAAGTTAGAGAAAAAGTTAGATCTATAATAAAAGAACACATGTTAGGTGTTGTTTCTACCCCTTCTATCACTCCAGTACCTTCATTTAAAGATATGTTAGGTTTTCCTGTTAATGAAGAAGCAATAAATGATGCTGTTTATAATGAAGGAAAACATGATGATGATAAGGAAAAAAGAGAATTACCTGATGCTATTAGAAGAGCTGAAGAAGATCAAATAAGAAAAGACGCCAGAAAAGCTAGAGGTGATATTAAAGAAGAAGATTTAGATGAGGCTAAAGGTAAAGATTTAGATGGAGATGGAGACATAGATTCAGACGATTACTTAGCAGCAAGAGATGCAGCTATAAAAAAGGCTAAAGCTAAGAAAAAACCTAAAAATGAAAGTATTTCATTAGAGAAAAAATTAAAGGAAATTGAAAAAGCTTCTACTATTATTGCTATGGAAGCTAAAATAGCTGCTTTAGAGGAAGAAATTTCATCTAGAACTGGAAAGTTAGATGAAGTTGAAGCTAATGACGCAATTTCAGAATTTGTAAACCCAGCTAAAATCAAATCTATGCAAAAAGAGATTAGATTGCTTGAAAAACAAATTAATAAATTTAAAAAGGTTTATGAAAGACAAGCTGGTAAAGAATATGTTTCAGAAATGGATGCTGTGTCTTGGAAATTAAAAAACGGTATGAGCGTTGATTATGCTCCTAGAAAAGTAGGTCAAAACAACTTTTAATAATGTCAAAATTACTAATTGAAACCCAAATATTTGAAGGAGGTTTCAAAAAACCTCTTAATGAAGGATTTAAACCGTCTTCTAATGGTAACCCATTAGTTGAAGGTATAATGGCAACGGTTGAGGTTAAAAATGGTAATGGTAGATATTATAAAAGAGACATTTGGGAAAGAGAGATGGATAAATACCAGGAATCAATTGACCAAAATAGAGCTTTAGGGGAATTAGATCATCCTGAATCAACAGTAATAAATTTAAAAAATGCCTCTCATAATATAAAAAGATTATATTGGGATGGTGATCATATAATGGGTGAAGTGGAAATTTTACCAACACCCTCAGGAAATATCCTAAAAACATTACTTGAAAATGGTATTACTATGGGAGTTTCTTCACGTGGGATGGGTTCATTACAACCTATGGGAGAGGGAATGATGGAGGTTCAAGATGATTTCGAGTTATTATGTTGGGATTTTGTTTCAACCCCTTCTAATCCTGGTTCTTACATGGCTCCCATAATGGAAGGACTAAGTAAAAATCAATACGATAAATATCAAAAAGTAAATAACGTTCTGTACGAAATTCTTTGTTCAAAAGGCACTTGCCCAATAATATAATTATGGCAAGTTATACAGCAGCACAGTTAAGAGGAGCAGGAACACCAATAGAAGCATTAACAGGTGGAGTTTCATATGTTATAACACTAAGTAGACCTGTTTGTTCTGGTTCAGCTTATTTTACAATGGAAACTAAAAAGAATGCTTCATATAATTATGAAGGTCAACCTACTAACGCATTAGGTTCTTACGCTTCATTTTCAGATATTGACGCAGGCACATTAGTTACATCATCATACATTGCGTCAGTTGTTATACCTACTGGTGGAGGTGTATTTCAATTTACCCCAGATGCTACAGTGGCTGTTAGCTCTTCCTTTTTAAGAACAACTGGTGGAGTTTCTGCATCCATAGCTTAATATCTTTAAAACTATCCATATACGTATAACCATCAATATGCTATACTAGTTTACTAGTTCATATAGCATCAAATTATGTATAATTCCAAATTACGATTCTTAATAATCGTACTTCCAAAAAACAATTTAGGATAATGAATAGAGAACTTCTAAAAGAAGCAATCGCAGACGCAAAGGCTGTCAAGGAAACTGCTATAGCGAATGCAAAAGCTGCTCTTGAAGAATCTTTCACTCCACATCTTAAATCTATGATCGCTGCTAAACTTTCTGAAATGGACAAAGAAGAAATGGAAGAAGGTAAGCACGAAAAAGATGAAATGGATGAGGGTTACGGAAAAAACTATGGCGAGGACAAAATGGACGAAGCTAAAGAAAAAGACGAAATGAAAGAAGATCAAGAAGTAGCAGAAGCTAAGGAAGAAGAAGTTAAGGAAGAGAAAGAAGCTGCTGATATAGACAGAGAAGTTGACGCTATCAGAGATGACGCAGATCAGATTTCTAAACTAGCTAAAGATGCTGGTGAAGATGCTGGTGACATCAAAGATAAAGTCAAAGACGATAGAGCTATTGACGCTGTTAGAGACGACTTGGATCAAATTTCTAAACTTGCTAAAGATGTTGGGCAGGATGCTAAAGCAAATAAAGTAAGTGAAGAAAAAGAAGAAGTTGACGAAGAACTCGACCTTGATGAAATTCTTGCTGAATTGGAGGAAGAAAAAGATTCTGACAAAGATAAGATGGAAGAAAAAATGTCAAACCCTGTCATGAGAAAGGGACTAAAAGGCGATAATAAAGCTGAATTAGAAACTGAAAAAATGAGAAGAATGAAAGAGGGTGAAGAAATCGAAGAAGACGAATCACGTGCTGAAAGAGCTGACGTAGACAAATATGAATACGAAAAAGGTAAAGAAGCGGGTGAGGATGATGACGATATGGATATAGACATTGATCTAGACAACTTAACTGAGGATGATCTTAAAGCCTTCATAGAGGACGTTATCGAAGATATGGTTAACACTGGTGAAATTGAAGCTGGTGAGAACTTCGAAGATGACGTTGACGTCGAAGTAGAAGAAGAAGATACAGAGGAGATTGAAATCGACGAAGCTAAAGATGAAGACGTATTAAAAGCTATTACTTCTGAAGAAAAGAAAGAAGAAATGGACGAAGCTAAAAAAGAGGAAATGGATGAAGCTAAGCACGAAAAAGAAGATATGAAAGAAGATCTTGATGAAGCTTATTCAACTATTGAAACTTTAAAAGGTGAGTTAAATGAAATCAATTTATTGAATTCAAAACTTTTATATACTAACAAAATCTTTAAAGCTAAAAATTTAACTGAAGCTCAAAAGGTAAAAGTACTAGGTGCTTTTGACAAAGCTTCAAGCGTTAAAGAAGCAAAATTAATCTACGAAACATTACAGGCTGGTGTTGCTAATAAAAAAGCATCAGTAAATGCAGTTAGAGGAAGGGCTTCTAAAGCGATACAACCAGTTGAACAGAAACAACCAATTGTTGAATCTGATCAAATGGTGGCAAGATTTAAGAAACTTGCTGGTTTAATTTAATTTTAACTATTTAATTTTTAATATAATGTCAAACATTGATCAACTATTAGAATCAGCTAATCCTTGGCAGTCACAGCAATCTGATGCTGCAAGATTAGCTAAAAAATGGGATAAGACAGGATTATTAGAAGGATTAGAAAACGAAACTGACAAAAACAACATGTCTGTTATCTTGGAAAACCAAGCTAAGCAGTTAGTTGTTGAATCTTCACTAACTGGTGGAGGTGTAGCTGGTGGTACTTTTACTGCTGGTGTTGGTGGACAGTGGGCAGGTGTTGCTCTACCATTGGTAAGAAAAATCTTTGGACAAATTGCTTCAAAAGATTTCGTTTCTGTACAACCAATGAACTTACCATCAGGTCTAGTTTTCTACTTAGAGTTCCAATACGGTACTAACAAAGTTCCTTTTGATCAAGGTCAATCTCTATATGGTAACTCTGGATCAGCTTTTAACCCATTTGGTAATGACGCTGCAGGAGGACTATATGGTGCTGGAAGATACCAGTACTCAATCAATCAAACTTCATCTAACGCATTAACTGTAACTTCATCAGCTACATGGTCAGATTTAGATTTTGATTCAACTTATTCAGCTTCAGCTGTTGCTAATGAGTGGTTAAAAGTTGATATCTCAGGTTCACAACTTTCGTTCAAAGACACTAAAGGTGTTAGAGCGTTCAGAATCTCAGGTTCAGCTTTATTAGGTGGTGATGCTCTTTCTACTGGAGAGAACTTCCCACAATGGACTAAGTACAATGAAGCTTCAGATGTGATTACATTCATCATCTCTGCTTCTGATGCAGGAACTATTGGTTCAGCTGCAGGTGCTGATGTTTACTATCAGTTACAACCAACTGATAACAGAAGAGGTGATTTCGAGGATGGTAACACTACTCTTAACGGAGATAACAACCCAATCTCAATCCCTGAAATTAATGTACAAATGAGAAGTTCAGCTATCGTAGCTAAAACTAGAAAATTAAAAGCAGTATGGACTCCTGAGTTCGCTCAAGATCTTAATGCTTACCATTCTCTAGATGCTGAAGCTGAGTTAACTTCTATCATGAGTGAATACGTTTCTCTAGAAATCGACTTAGAGATATTAGATATGATTATGCAAGTTGCTCCATTAAGCGACGTATGGTCAGCTAATAATAACGAGGCTTTCACTTCTATTACTGGAGACGGTACTACAACTGATCTTGGGTTCTATAACTCACAAGGACAGTGGTTCCAAACTTTGGGAACTAAGTTACAAAAATTAAGTAACCAAATTCACCAAAGAACTCTTAGAGGAGGTGCTAACTTCTTAGTATGTTCACCTACAGTAGCTACTATCATTGAATCAATCCCAGGATTTGCTTCAAACTCTGATGGTGACGCTGCTAAAATGCAATATGCATTTGGTGTACAGAAAGCAGGTCAATTGAATAGCAGATACAACGTATACAAAAACCCTTACATGTTGGAAAACAGAATTCTCTTAGGATTTAGAGGATCTCAATTCCTAGAAAGTGGTGCTGTATTCGCTCCGTATATTCCATTGATAATGACTCCTCTAGTATACGATCCAAGTACTTTCACTCCAAGAAAAGGATTGTTAACTAGATATGCTAAAAAAGTCGTAAGACCTGAATTCTATGCAACATTAGATATTTCTGGTTTAAACACTTTATAATCTAGAATTATAGCATAAAGTTAAAAGGCGGATTTATTCCGCCTTTTTTTTTATATATTTATAATCAAAAACATGGCTCAACTTTTAGTAGATATAAATGAATCTTTAGTCCTATCAGGTTCAGAAAAGGGTGGTCTTACTAGACAAAGAATAAACGGAATAAATAATTTTGACAGAAGAAGAATGCAATTAACTTCTGGTTCAATAAAAAGTATCTGGGATTTTGATGCTAGACCAGCTGCTGGAACCTTTGTAACTAGTAGTTTTAAATATGGTAGAATAACTAACATATCTAATAATCCAATAAATCTTATTGTTTCTGGTGCAGCTGAAAATATGGTATTTGAAGTTTCTGCTGGTTCAACCTTTATTATGTCTACTTCAAATGTAACATCTAGTTTAGAGGTAAATTCTTTTACTTATAATAGTGTTCAAAGTATAAAAGCTGAACCATATTTAACAAGTTCTGAAATTACTTATTTTGTAGCTAGTACCTAAAAAATTAAAATATGAATGTACCTATTTGGCCAGGAAGTTCCTCTTTTACGGGTTCTACTAACCCAACACCTTTTGGATTTTATGATAATGATCCAGAGTTTGAAAAAGATGCTGATAAAGTAGCAAAATTTTGTGCTCAAAGGTTAGGATATCCTTTAGTAGATGTTGAATTACAATCAGGTTCCTTTTACACAGCATTTGAAGAGGCTGTAACTACCTATGGTAACGAATTATATGCATTTAAAGTTAGAGATAATATTTTAGCTTTAGCAGGACTAGATTTAGAAAATAGAGAAGAAATAAACGATGCCCTTATTATTCCAAATATGGGTTTTGTAGTTGAATTATCACAACAGTATGCAGAAGAAGCAGGTGTTGGAGGTAATGTTACTTATTATAGTGGTTCAATAAATTTAACTTCTTCAAGACAAAGTTACGATTTAAAAACCTGGGCAAGTCAATCAGGTATTTCCACTGATGGTGTTGATGGTCCTAAAGGAATAGAAATAAAAAGAGTATTTTACGAAGCACCTCCTGCTATTGTAAGATATTTTGATCCTTATGGTGGTACAGGTACTGGTATGATGGGATTAATGGATTCATTTGGTTGGGGTGGTTTTTCACCTGGTGTTAATTTCTTAATGATGCCATTAAATTTTGATCTCCAAAAATTACAGGCTATAGAAATGAATGATATGATTAGAAGATCTAATTATTCATTTGAAATACAAAATAATACTTTAAAAATATTCCCTATACCTTATGCTGATAGTGGTTCAGCAGGTAAAGTTTGGATTCAATATATTAAAAAACAAGATAGAACAGGTGGATCTGTGATAACATCATCAACTGATATTGTTACCAATG